>VFQN01000157.1_pt1 | contig 141314 bp, 134 predicted proteins | sample 3512371 | NCBI WGS metagenome assembly VFQN01 (sample SAMN10412370, study PRJNA504923) | tailings metagenome | isolation source: Replicate 2 from Balatoc abandoned mine | place: Philippines: Itogon, Benguet | collected 2017-08-28 | reverse complement strand
GAGCCCGTAGCTCAGCGGTAGAGCATCTGACTTTTAATCAGGTGGTCGTAGGTTCGATCCCTACCGGGCTCACCACTGGACCCAAGAAGGAGAAGCGCGGCTCATGCCGTCGGTGAAAGTCGTCAACGGCAAGCAGATCGTGGTCGAGAATCTCGGCCCGATCGAGCGGATCGTGAGCTTCCTGGTGAAGCCGTTCGCGCAGATGTGGCAGCATCGGGACCTCGTGTTCGCGATTCTGCGCCGCGAAGTGCGCGAGCGCTTCAAGGGCTCGATCGCCGGCTGGATCTGGGCGATCATTGCGCCGCTTCTTATGATCGCCGTCTATTCCCTGGTATTCAGCACGACTCTGACGCTACCGCTGCCCGACAAACTCGCCGAGAGCCAGGCTGGCTATGCCCTGTTCATCTTCGGCGGCCTCATCATCTTCAATTTCTTCTCGGAGATGGCGTTTCGCGCGCCGATGCTGCTGCACGAGTACACTCACTTCATCAAGCAGACGATCTTTCCCAGCGATATGCTGGCGGTGATCTCGACGCTGCGCGCCACGGCCTACACGCTGATCTCGATGGGAGTGATGCTGCTGTTCCAACTGGCGGTGATTGGCGAGCTTCCCGTGACGGTACTGCTGCTGCCGTTGATTTTCATCCCGTTTATGGCGTTCTTGATCGGCATGTCGTGGTTCCTGGCGGCTCTCGGAGCGTTCACGCGCGACGCCGGCTATCTGATGATCACGATCGTGCCGCTTTTCATGTTTGCAACGCCGATATTCTATCCGCAGTCGATGGTGCCGGCACCCTACGATTTCTGGATTTACGGCAACGCTTTGGTCTGCTTCGTCGAAATTCTGCGCGACATAGTACTGGTGGGCAAGTTGCCCAACATGATCCTCTATGGCTGGACACTGTTTATTTCACTGTTCAGCTTCTATTTCGGCTACTGGTTCTTCGACAGGTATCGGAATGTCATCGTCGACGTCCTCTGAGGTCGTCGTCGAGGCGAAACACCTCGGCAAGGCCTTCCAACTCTACGCTCACCGCAACGACTGGCTGAAACAGGTCCTGTTCGGCTGGTGGAAGTCGTACTTCAAGCCGTTCTGGGTGCTGCGCGACATCAGCCTCGAAGTGCGGCGCGGCGAGAGCATCGGCATCCTCGGCCGCAACGGCTGCGGCAAGTCCACCCTGCTGCAGGTGATCTGCGGCATGACCTTGCCCAGCCATGGCGAGCTCCGGGTGAACGGCCGTATCGCGCCGGTCCTGGCGCTGGGCTCGACGTTCGACATGGAGCTGTCGGGCCGCGAGAACGTCATGATCGGTGGCGCGGTGCTGGGGTTGAAGCGCGCCGAGGTGCTGCGCAAGTTCGACTCGATCGCCGAGTTCGCCGGGATCGGCGATTACATGGACCAGCCGGTGAAGCACTACTCGATGGGCATGCGTACGCGCCTTGCCTTCTCGATCTGTGCCCACGTCGAAGCCGAGATCCTGGTCGTCGACGAGGCGCTGTCGGTCGGCGATGCCGCCTTCCAGCGCAAGTGCCTCGACTGGATCGACAATTTCCGCAAGACCGGCACGCTGCTCTTCGTCTCGCATTCGATGGCGGAAGTGCGCCGCCTGTGCACCCGCGCGATCTGGATCGAGGAGGGGCGCATCCGCGAGGAGGGCGACCCCAACGACGTGATCCGCAACTATCACCGCGCATTGCTGGTTGAGAAGGACGACGTCAACCGCTTTACGGCGGGCAAGGCCGAAACCAAGCCCGTAGCGGCAGGCGAGTAATGCGCCATGGAGCCGGGCGCCCTGGCGTGGCTCGGAGTGGGCTGGTGGTCGTTCGGGACGGCCGTGCATTGGGCGAGCGCCGCTCTCGCACGCACCCCTAGGCAGGGTGCCGCCGTGCATCACAGGGCGGCGGATTTCAGCATCGTTGCGCCGATGGCGGGCGCGGAGGATGCCTCCACGCCCTACGTGCGGTCGCTCCAACGTCTCGCCCAGGCGGGCGCCGAGATCCTGATCTGTGTGGCGACCGTCGACGATGGCGCGGTGGCGCCGACCAGATCGCTCTGGCCCGATGCGCCGATCCTGGTGGGCAACGGCGATACCTTCAATCCCAAGATGAATAATGTCCGCAAGGGACTCGAAGCCGCTTGCCGCAAGGTGGTGGCGCTTTGCGACGCGGGCATCCTGATCGATGCTGAGGAGCTCTGCCAGGCCGCCGCGCCGCTCTCGGACAAGGTCGGCCTCGTGCTGGCCTTGAAGGCTGCCGAGGCGCCGGAGACGTTCGCAGCCGAGATCGAGTGCGCCTATATCGATGGCCATCAGGCGCGCTTCCTGCTTGCAGCGGACCGGCTCGGGATTCCCGTTGCGTCGGGAGGTGTCACGCTTCTGACGAATGACACGCTCCAGCGCATCGGCAACTGGCGCGGTTTCAATCGGTGGATCGCCGACGACTATTCCGTCGTGCGTTCGGTCCGCGAGCTGGGATTGTCCACTCAACTCGGCGAAGTCATGCCGCGGTTGCCGCTGGGTATACGGCCATGGCCGGCGGTTTGGCGCCGCCAGGTCCGTTGGGCGCGCACTCGCCTGCGTCTGCCTGTCTGGCCTCTCGTCCTCTGGGAGCCGGCGATCGGCTGCACGGTCACCGGCCTGGTCGGGGCTGCCGCATTGCTGGCAAGCGGCGTTGCGACCGGGCTGGTGGCGGCCGCTTTGGCTGCACACGTGTTGGCCTGGCTTGCCGGGGAAAAGTGGTTCATGGCGGGGCGCCATCTCTCGTTTGGCTGGTCGGCTGCCGGGGCGGCCTTGGTTCGCGAAGCCCTGGCGCCGGTGTTGGCTGTATCCGCGATCGGGGGCCGCCGAATTCCCTGGCGCGGGACAGACCTTGGTGGTGAGTGGCGCAGCCGCGGTAAAAGCGCTTCGAGGACATCCGTATGAAAGACCTGAACATCGACAAATCGATATCGACGGTCATGCTGCCGGCGCGCGTCGACTCGGCGACGGCGGCGTCGGTGGAAAAGCTGCTGCTGGGCGAAGTGCGACCGAATGCGCGCGTCATCGTCGACGGCAGCGACGTTACCTACATGAGCGCAGCGGGGGTGCGAACTCTTGCAACGGTACTCCATCGCGCGGCGGAGGTGGGCGCGCGGGTCGTGCTGTGTCGTTTCTCGGGGCCGGCTGCCGATTGCCTGCTCGTCAGCGGCTTTTCGGAGCTGTTCGATGTTGCCGAAAACACTGCAGACGCCGCCCTTCGGTTGAAACGCGGGCCTGTGGGTGATCCAGCGGGGCGCTTGCACCGGCGTGGCGCCACGGGTTAATTACTGCCCCTGCTGAAGCAGGACCATGCGATGGGACGCGGCGCTGGCGATCAACGCGGCGACCGTTCCGGACGGAGACAGGGATTTGACAGTTTGGAGTTGGCTGCGCGCGACTGCGCGCCCTATCGCCATTGTCCTCGGCTTGGGCATCGGTGTTTCAGCCTGCACGGCGATCCCGGGCGATGGGCCGTGGATGGGAGGCGCTGCTGCCACCAGCACTGAGGCTCTCCCGTTCGATGTGATCGACCTCACGCCGACGACGATCGCCAGCTACAATCAGTTGGCGCCCTTCGACGTCCCCTCGACGGTGGGCAACCTCTCCGCAACAGGCGGCCGCATTTCCGTGGCGCCGGGAGATGTGCTCAAGGTGCGCATTTTCGAGCCCTACGAAGGCAGCATCTTCCCGACGATTCAGCGGCCGGGCGCCGACTTCGGCGTCCAGAGAGTGACGGACGATGGCACGATCAGCGTGCCGTTCGTCGGCACCGTAGCCGTTGCCGGCATGGATCTCAGCCAGATCGAGAAGAAGATCTCCCAGCAAGTGGCGGCATCGGGCAAGGCTCAGGACCCGCAGGTAATCGTCGAGTTCGTTGCTGATCGCACCCACACCGTCATGGTTTCGGGCGACGTCAAGCAACCCGGGCGCATCTCGATGCTCGACGGCGTGCGGACCCTTGCCGAAGCCATCAGCCGTGCGGGCGGTCCAGTCGGCGGCAGTTCGCAGCCTGGCTTCGCTACGAGCCCGTCGAACCAGGTCGAGGTCGTGCTCCGCCGGCAGGGGCAGGTGATCCTGCAGACGCAGTATTCCGACCTGCTGGCTGGTCGCGACGTGGCACTCCAGAAGAACGACGAGATCGTCGTGCGCCCCAATTCGCGTGTCTACACCGTGCTGGGCGCCGTCATGAAGTCGGGTAACGTCGAGCTGTCAAAGCAGAATACCAGCCTGCTCGAGGCACTGGGCACGGTTGGCGGTTTGGCCGATCAGCGAGCAAACAAAACGGGCGTTTATGTGTTCAGAATGGGGGATTTGCAGAAGAATCCCACAGCCCGGGCTCGCGTTTTTCGACTGGACCTCTACCAGCCAGTCTCTATTTTCATTGCGCAGCAGTTCCCGATCCAGGCACGCGATGTCATCTACGTCACGAACGCACCGCTTTACGAGTACGACAAGATCCTGACTTCGATCTATCGCACGTTCTCGATTGTGGGTGTCGCGAGGGGCACGGTGATCCCGGCGACATCGTTCTGATCTAGGGGCAGCAATCCCAGCCGTTTTTTGGTATAATTCCGTATGGCGCAGGCAAGAAAATTTACATGGGGTGCGGCGGGATTGGTGGCGTTGCTCGTCGTCGGCGCCATTCTTCTCTGGGTGACCCCCAGCCGGCAGACCAGCAGTGCCCAGGACGCGGCGCGGCAGGCCCCGCCGCTGATTTCGCGTGGCTATACGGATGCTCCGTCGGGTACGGCGATCATCGCTGGCGACCCGCAGGGCGGCGGCGTGCTGATCGAACTCAAGATCGCTGATGGCCAGAAGGTGAAGAAGGGCGAGGTAATCGCCGTCCTTTCTAATTATCCTAAGGCCGACATTGCCGTCCGGACGACCGAGGCTGAGCTCGCCAAGACCAAGCAGCAGCGCGAAGCCATGATCAGCGGTTTCCGGACCGCCGAAATCGCGATGCAGGAAGTCGTCGTGAAGTCGTCGGCCGAGGAGCTGAAGCTCAAGACGCTGGAGATGCAGCGGTCGGGCAAGCCGCCGGATCAGAAGCAGCTCGAAATGTCGATCTCGCAGCAGAACCTAGAGCGCGAGCAGGCGAAGCTGCGCGTGCAGAAGGAAACGCTGCAGAGTGATTTGGCGCAAATCGACACCGAAATCGCCATCACAGAGACCAAGCTCTCGAACGCCCGCAATACACGCGAGCAAGCCCTGGTGCGGTCGCCGCTCGATGGCGTCGTGATCCAGATCTACACGCGGCAGGGCGAGCGCGTCTCGACGAACGGCATCGCCAAGATCGTGGACCTCTCCCAGCTCCGCGTGCTGGCCGACGTCGACGAGCTTCAGGTCGGACGGATATCGCCGGGCGGCAAGGTTGAAGTCACGTTCCGCGGGAGCCCGACTGTCTACAAGGGGACGATCTCGCGCGTGGCGCCCACGGTGAAGCGTATGCAGCGTATCGAGCCGGATGGCGGCTCCTCGACCGACGCGCGTGTCGTGCAGGTCGAAATTGAGCTCGATGACCCCTCCAGCATGCCGCAGGTGCTGGGACGCGAGACGCGCGTCACTTTCCTCTAATGGCCGTTACGCTGCCTGCCGTTCCGTCGTCGCGGCGACGGCAATGGTTCCAGTGGTGGCCACAGTTTTCGCTGGCCCGCCTGAAGGCTGCCGCCCGGACCGCCACGGCGATGCCGCTGGGATCCCAGCAGCTCAAGCGTCAGCGGACCAGTACGCTGCTGTCGCTTGCCGGCGTTACCGCGAGCCTGCTGGTGATCTTCGCCCAGCTCGGCATCGAGCGCGCGGTCTACGACTCGGCGATCCGGCTTCACCGTTCCGTGACAGGGGACCTTGTGCTGGTTCCCTATGGCTTCAAGTCGCTCCAGCTTCACGGCGAGGTCCCGGCCGCCATGACGGACGTGGTCTCCGCCAACTCGCATGTCGCGATGACGATGCCGTTCTGGTTCGGCGTCATGTCGATGACCCATGCCGGAATGACGACGCCCCGCCGTATCGCCTGGTACGCCATCGACGTTGAGCGGCCGGCCATCGACGTTCCGGGGCTGCGTGAGAATCTCTACCGGCTGCGCGAAGCCCGCCGCATGCTCTACGATCGGGACTCGCGGCCTTATTTCGGCAATCTCGCCGAATCGGTCGGGCCCGGTAAGCCGGAGTTTCAGGTTCTGGGGCCGCCCGACAATCGCGGTCTCCTGCGTCAGCTTTTCGTGGTCGGCAACTTCGCCCTTGGACCCAACGTGCTGAACGACGGCGCGATCCTGATGTCCGAGGACACGATGGCGGAAGTCTTCGGAGCCTGGTGGTCCGACCGGCCGGCCTTCATCGGCATCAAGCTCGTCAAGGGTGCCGATCCGGATGCGGTACGGGAGGAGATCAACAAGGCTCTCGCAGGCCGCGGCGAAGTGATCACCATCCGCGATTTCGAGAAGCGCGAACGCGCCTACTGGTCGCGCGAGACGCCAGTCGGCTACATCACGGACCTGGGCTTCATCATGGGCGTGATGATCGGCATGGTGTTCATCTACTACGCCCAGTACCAGATCATCCGTTTCTATCTGCCCGAATACGCAATCTTGAAGAGCCTGGGTTATGACTGGTGGTTCTTCCTGTTCATGATCGGACAGATCGGCGCGGCCATTATCACGCCGGCCTTCCTGGTGGCCTTCACGCTGGGCCGGTTCGTCTATGGGGCGACCGAGGCCGCAATGCATCTCGGCATGACCATGGGGCTGCGCGAGATGGTCGTGGCGCTGGTCGCCTGCGTGATCATGACCGTGGTTTCCAGCCTCTTCGCCATCCGCCGCCTGTGGAAGGTCGATCCCATCATGCTGTTCGAGTGACCATGACGACGGACACCCACGGTTTCGGGCCGCCAGTCGTCGAGGCGGTCGACGTCCATCACCACTACGGCGAGGGGCCGCAGCGGGTCGACGTGCTGTTCGACATCAACATGCAGGTCCGCGAGGGCGAGCTGCTGATCGTCACGGGGCCGTCCGGCTCCGGCAAGACGACCTTGCTCACCATTCTCGGCACGATGCGCAAACCCTCGGAAGGCAAGCTGCGCCTGCTGGGCACAGATATCGTCGGCCTGGGCGGCGCCGAGTTGGATACGCTGCGCAATCGCGTGCGCTTCCTGTTCCAGAAGCGCAATCTTCTGTCCTCGCTAACGGCGCTGCAGAACGTCATTGCCGGCGTCTCGACCACGCCGCTTGCCGACCCGAACTGGGATGAGAAGCGCGCGCGCCATCTGCTCGGACTGCTGGGGCTCGCTGACAAGGCCGAAGCCTGGCCCGACGAGCTGTCGGGCGGCCAGCAGCAGCGCGTCGCCATTGCCCGAGTCATGATCGGGTTGCCGGATCTCATCATCGCGGACGAGCCGACCTCGGCTCTGGATCGCGTATCCGGCCGCGTCGTGGTCGATCAGCTCAAGGATCTCGCCATGCGCGCCAAGTGCGCCGTCGTGCTGTCGACGCACGACGAGCGGATCTTCGACGTCGCTTCGCGTCGCCTCCACATCGAGGATGGGCGGTGCTTCGAAGTGCCGATCCACTATCACTGACGGGCAGCAAGGAATGCTGCTTTTCGCCGTCGACCTGATCGTCCTAGTCTGTCTCCTCGCGCAGTTCGCCATCGCGGGCTACTTCCTCTACCTGATCTATTGGCTGTGGGAGTTGCCGCCGGATCAGGCGGCTGAAGCTTTGCTACCCGACGATCTGCCGCGCGTTCTGATCCAGATTCCGGTCTACAACGAGCCCTTGGTCGTAGAGCGTGCCGTGACCGCAGCAGGCGCGCTCGTCTGGCCGCGCGATCGGCTCACCATCCAGCTCCTAGACGACAGCAACGACCTCACCTCGGACATCGCCGTTCACGCCGTCGCCCGTCTTCGGCGGGAGGGCATCGACGCCCATCACGTTCGCCGGAGCGATCGCAGCGGCTTCAAGGCCGGGGCTCTGGCTGCTGGCCTGGCGCTCGACGACGCGCCCTATGTCGCCGTGTTCGATGCCGATTTCGTGCCGCCGCCCGATTGGCTCCGTCGAGCGATGGCCGCAATGCTGGCCAATCCGAGGGCAGCCTTCGTGCAGACCCGCATCGAGTGGGGCAATGGCGACAGCAATTGGCTGACCCGCGCCCAGCGGCTCATGCAGGATGCGCATTTCGCGGTCGAGCAGGACGTGCGGGCGCGGCGCGGCGTGCCTTTCCAGTTCAACGGCACCGGCGGCATCTGGCGCCGGGCGGCGGTGGAGGAGGCGGGCGGCTGGTCGCACGACACGCTGTCGGAGGATCTCGACCTCGTGCTGCGGACCTACCTCAAGGGGTGGACCGGCGTTTTCCTGATGGAGCCCCATGTCGTGGGCGAGCTGCCGCAGAAGGTCGACGAGTTCGGAGTTCAGCAGAGCCGCTGGTCCAAGGGGTTCATCCAGGTCGCGCGCAAGCTCCTGGGACCGATCTGGAATGCCGACTGGTCGACGGAGGCCAAGTTCACGACCACGGTGGCGCTCGGCCAGCAGCTCATTTTTCCGCTGCTCGCGGTCGGCATCGTCGGGCTTTTCATTTCGATCCTGGGGCACGGCAAGCTGCTGGGCCTGTTCCGCTTCGGCCTCTGGCTGTGGCTGATCGGCATGCTGGCCGTGCTGCTGGGAATGACCTGGGGGGCCTATCGTCGCCTGCAACGTGGCGATCTGATGCGCTACCTCGTCACGGCGGCAAGCGTGCCGGCGCTGATCGTGTACCTTGCCTTCGTCAATACCGCCTCGATCGTCGGCGCGGGCTTTGGCAAGAAGACCGAGTTCAAACGTACGCCGAAGACAGGAATCTGAGCGAGCTATGGCGGTAATCCTGGCGACTTTGGCCCTCCTGCTCGCCGCGATCTTTGCGGTGTGCTGCGTGTTGCTCGCCTCCTTCATCGGCAGCCTGCTCTATATGGTCGTGCTGCACCATCGGCTGAAGGAAGCGGGATTGCGCCGCGAGGAGACGCTGCTCGCCACGCCACTGCCGCCCGACGCCGAGCTGCCGCATGTGGTGGTGCAGATTCCTTCGTTCAACGAAGGAGCCGTGGTACGCCGCGGGGCACAGGCGGCCGCCGACCTCGACTGGCCGCGCGACAAGCTGCACATCCAGCTTCTCGACGACAGTACGGACGAGACTGCCGAAATGGTGCGTGCCGTGGCGGCAGAGTTGCGAGCCAAGGGCTTCGACATCGTGGCTCTGCAGCGCACCGATCGCAGCGGCTACAAGGGCGGGGCCCTGCATGAGGCGATGCAGAAGACGCCTTACGACTACTTCGCGATCTTCGACGTCGACTACATCCCGTCGCCTGATTTCCTGCGCGTCTGCATGCGGCCATTCTTCGCCGAGCCGAAGACCGCCTTCGTCCAGGCCCGTTTCGACTTCCTCAATCCGCACGAAAATGCGCTCACCGAGATGCAGATGGTGACGCTCGATGCCCATCTCGGGATCGAGCAGGCGACCCGCTGCTGGGCAGGCCATCCGCTGCCCTTCAACGGGACCTGTGGCATCTGGCAGCGCGCGGCGATCGAAGCGGGAGGCGGCTGGAAGGGCGATACCGTCACCGAGGATCTCGACCTCACCTACCGCGGCTGGGTCAAGGGCTGGCGCGCGCTGTTCCTGACCAGCGTGGGCGTGCCGGGCGAGTTGCCGGCCGACACCAAGACCTGGCTGCGCCAGCAGCAGCGCTGGCAGGATGGATTTCGCCACGTCTCCTGGCGGATGTTTCCCGAGATCCTGAAGAGCCGCACGATCAAGCCTGCGGCCAAGGGAGCGGCGCTCTTGCACCTGTGCATGTCGCTCAATCAGCCGGTGTTGCTGGTTGGCGTTTCCGCCGGTCTGCTGGCCGCGCTGCTGGCGCCATCGCTGATCCCGTTGCTGCTGACGCTGTTCATCATCACCTTTGCCTGGGTGCTGTTCTGCGCCACCACCTTCCTGCGTGCGGGTCACAATTTCATTCGCGGCGGTGAAATCCCGCCGGGCCAGTTCGCGATTGTGCTGCTGCGCTTCGTCGGCGGTCAGGCCGCGACGGTGGTCCGCTCGCTCGGTGTCCATATCAAGAAGCTGTTCAGCAAGCCCAAGCCTGTCGTCTTCGACCGCACACCCAAGCGCGGCACCTGAACCGGAGTTGGCTAGGCGTTAGGCGAGGGCGCCTTCGCGCAATAGCGGATGGTGCGCACAGCGCAGGCCGCCGCCCGTTGCGATCGGGCCGTCGAAGGGCAGGGGGATGACCTCGACCTTGCGCCGCTTCAGCTCATCGATGACGCGGGCATTGTCAGCATCGACGATCGCGTGACCTTCTTCGAGGACCAGGCAGTTCGTGGCGAGCAGGGTCGCTTCTTCGACGGACACCTCGATCTTGTCCCAGTCGCGCAGCGACATGGGCAGGCCGTCGATCAGTTTTTGCGGGCAGTAGATCAGAAGGCCAGGTTTGACCAGCGCCATTGCGCAGTCGAGGTGCAGCACGTTGGAGCGCAACGCCACGGGGATCACCCGGTATCGGTCCCCCAGCAACGCCTGCAGCCAGTCGGCGCCCGCCAGATCGGAGGCGCAGCCGGAAATGCCGACATAGATTTCGTAACCGTTCAGCAGCGTATCGCCGCCTTCGAGGAACGGTCCGTCGACGCAGCCGGGCGAGCCCAGCGGTACGCTGGACCAGCGAGCGCCGCGTTGCTGAACGACTTGCTGGATGATCGGTCGCAAGCCAAAACGTTCGCGCTGCCGGCACTTCAGGCGCAGCGACGCGTCGATGACGTGGTGTCCAACGACGATCATGCCGTCGCGCGGGAAAAGCTGGGCGCCTTCACCGTTGGGCGCCATGAAGGTTCGTTCTTCGCCCTTCAGTCTCTCAGGGCGATGGACGGTAACGCCTTGGCGCGCCACCAGTTCGGCCAATGCATCGACCTGACCTTCGATGAGCTTTGCCCGCTCCGGGTCGACATCGATCAGCCGTTGACCGGCATGGGCCCGGCAGAAGGCCGCGCCGTCTGATGTCAGCCAGCGCTGCGAAGGCTCGTGGAAAACAACGAAGTCCTCGGCTGGCGATATCCCGATGACGACTTCGCGCAGTTGGCCCCATTCGTGATGAGCGCCGAACAGCATCCGTCACACGCGCGCGTAGATGTCTTCGTAGCGGACGATGTCGTCTTCCTCGACATAGTCGCCGGTCTGAACCTCGACCACTTCCAGAAGGTCGGGGCCCGGATTGGCGAGACGGTGGATGCCGCCGATCGGGATGTAGGTCGATTCGTTTTCGTGCAAGGTCGTGATCTGGCCATCGAGCGTCACTTCGGCAACACCCTTCACGACCACCCAATGCTCGGCGCGGCGGTTGTGGCTCTGCAGGCTGAGCTTGGCGCCCGGATTGACCGTCAGACGCTTTGCGCGGAAACGTTCGCCGCGATCGATGTCCTGATAGCTGCCCCAGGGCCGGTGAATCACCGTGTGCTCCGTAGCCGCGCGATGATTGCCGTCCGACATGCGCTGCACCACGTCCTTCAATCGCGGGAGGTTGTCGCGATGACCGACCAGGACGGCATCGTTCATCGCCACGACCACGACATCCTCGACGCCGATCACCGCTGTCAGCGGACCGTCGGAGCGGATGTAGGAGTTGCGGACATGGTCGACCTCGACCGGACCTTCGGTGACGTTGCCGGCGGTGTCGGCCTCGCCGACATCGAGCAGGGCGTCCCAGGTGCCGAGATCGGACCAGCGGAACTTGGCCGGCACCACCCAGCATTTGTCAGTGCGTTCCATCACGGCGTAGTCGATCGACTTAGCCGGTGCCTTGGCGAAGGCTTCGGCGTCGAGAAATATCGTCGAACCCATCCTCTTCGCTTTGGCGACAGCCTCTTCGGCAGCGGCGGCCATGGCAGGCTCGAAGCGAGCCATCTCCGACAGCATCAGTTCGGGCGGGAACAGGAAGTTGCCGCTGTTCCACAGAAGGCCCTCGGCGATATAGCGCAGCGCCGTCTGGGCATTAGGCTTTTCGACGAAAGCGGCGACCTTCTGGACGGGGCCGATGCGCTCGCTGCCCGGCCGGATGTAGCCGTAGTCGGTCTTGGGCTCCGTCGGTGGAATGCCGAAGGTCACGATGCCGCCCTTCTGCACGGCGTTGAGCCCGTCGCGGCAGCCCGCGAGGAACTCCTCCGCCCCGATCACCAGATGGTCCGACGCCAGCGCCAGCACAGCCTTGGCGCCGAGGTTGCGCGTATAGACGGCGGCCGCGGCCATGGCCGGACCGGAATCGCGGCGTGACGGCTCGACCAGAATGTCGATCTCGATGCCGACTTCACTGGCCTGCTTCTCGGCCATGAAGCGGTAGGCTTCGTTGGTCGCGATCACGGGCCGACCGAACAGGCCGCGGTCGGCTACGCGCACCAGAGTCTGCTGGAAGGTCGATTGCTTGCCCAGCAGCGGCACGAACTGCTTGGGCATGCTTTCGCGCGACAGCGGCCACAGGCGCTTGCCGGAGCCTCCGACCAGGATGACGGGCGTGATCTGCGACATGGCGACTGCTTTCGTTATTGACGGGCGTTCTACCGGGCGGCCGAGGCCGCATGTCGGGCCGCGATATAGCCGAAGGTGAGGGCCGGGCCAATGGTGATGCCCGCGCCTGGATAGGTGCCACCCATGACGCTGGTCATGTCGTTGCCGGCGGCATAGAGGCCGCGAATGGGCGCGCCTGCACCGTCGAGGACGCGGGCATGGCCGTCGACCCTGAGGCCCAGGAAGGTGCCGATATCGCCCGGAATCATTTTCATGGCGTAGAACGGCGCTTGCACGAGCGGTGCGAGACAGGGGTTGGGGCCGTGGGTGGGGTCTCCGTTGAAGCGGTGATAGGCGTCCGTTCCCTTGCCGAACTCGGGATCTTCACCGCGCGCCGCGTTCGCGTTGAAGCGGTCGATGGTGGCCTGCAGGGCGTCTGCGGAAATGCCGGTCTTGCCTGCCAGCTCCGCCCAGCTTCCGGCACTCAGCAAGTAGCCGCTTCGGAGATGTGGCCCGAGGGGCAGCGGTGCCGGCCCAATGGCGCCCATGCCGTAGCGGCGGATCGCACGATGGTCACAAATCAACCAGCAGCTCGTTTCCGCGCGGCCGCGGCAGGTCTCGACCATGGCGGGCACGAAGTCATGGTAGGAGGCGGACTCGTTGGTGAATCGCCGGCCGGTGGCATCGACGGCGATGTAGCCCGGCTTGCCGCGTTCGTAGAAATGCGGAAAGGGCAGGGTCGATCCGTCGGGCTGGGGGACCAGCGAGACCGGCACCCAGGCCGCGGCATAGGCGACGTCCTCCGCCATCACCCCGCCTGCCGACTGGCCGAGCCGAATGCCGTCGCCGCGATTGCCGGGCGGCGGAGCCGAACGGTGCGCATGTCCCTCGTGAACATGGCCGTAGTAGCGGCGCTTCAATTCATCGTCGGCCGGGAAGCCGCCGCAGGCCAGCACAACACCATGGCGTGCACGGATTTCTTGCCGCTGACCGTTGCGATTCACGATCGCGCCGACGACGGCGCCGTCGCGTTGCACCAACTCCACCACCGGGCTTTCCAGCCAAAGATCGATGCCGCGTTCCTGGGCCGAAAGCGCCATCCCGGCGATCAACGCATTGCCATTGGTGAGGCGTGTTCCGCGGGCGTGGCTGGTTCGGTCGACGGCATAGCGAATCGTCATGCCCGCCACGTGGAGCGCCGAACGGGCGGAACGGGTCATGCGGAAGACATGCGGGAGGTCGTTGCGGCCGAGCATCATGCCGCCGAAGGCCATCATGGTGCGTAGCGGGGCCCGCAGCTCGGCGAAGCGCTTGCCGAGGCGACGTCCGTCGAACGGCAACGGGAGGAGCGAACGGCCGCCCTGTGCAGCGCCTGCTTTGGTCGGATGATAGTCCGCCCAGATCGGCACCGCCTCGTAGCGGACATAGGTGTTGTTCTCGATGAACTCGACCGCCGGATTGCAGTTGTCGAGGAAGGCGTTGGCGAGTTCGAGGTTCAGTCGGTTGCCTGCCTCCTGCTGTAGGTAGGTGAGCGCATCCTCCTTGGAGTCGGCAATGCCCAGAGCCCGGCCGTGTCGGTTACCGGGAATCCAGATGACGCCGGCGGAGTAGGCCGTGGTGCCGCCGAACAGCGGCTCCTTCTCGACCATCAGCACGCTCAGGCCTGCATGGGAGGCGGTCAGTGCCGCCGAGAAGCCGGCGGCACCCGAGCCGACGACGAGAAGGTCGGTTTCGATCATCGTTTGCCTTCGCGACCGAGGTTTTCTTCGCGCCGCCGTGTGGCCTCGTTCTCCACCGCTTCGGCCAGTGCCGGGATATGCGAGGCAATCTCGTAGAAGTCGCTGGCATAAAGAACCAGCAGGGTGGTTGGCCGAGTCGTCGCGACCGAAGCGGCGCGCGGCTGGCGATTGAGCAGCGCCATTTCACCGAAGAACGCTCCGTCGTCCAACCGTACCGAGCCGCCGGTCGGCAATCGCACCTCGACCTCGCCGTTCGAGATGAAAAACATCGAGTCGCCGGGATCGCCCCGACGCAACACCGTCACATGGGCGGGGTAGTAGCGCGTGCGCAACTTGCCCACGATCTCCGACAAGGTAACGACGCCGAGGGAGGCGAAGATGGGAACCCGCGAGACCTGATCCCAAACGCGCAGATATTCGCGTCGCCGCTCTTCCTGTGCAAAGCCGGTCGCGAGCACGCCAGTCATCAGCGCGAGCACGGCGATGCCGCTGATCATCAGCAGCGAGCCGATCATCCGGCCGCCGACGGTAAGAGGCACGACGTCGCCGTAGCCCGTGGTCGTCAGAGTAACGACCGCCCACCACATGGCATTGGGCAGGCTGCCGAAAGCCTCGGGCTGCTTCACGCGCTCGAACATGTGCGCAGCAGTGGCCGCGGCCATCAACAGGATGGCAAAGACAATCAGCACACTGGCGATCGGCGCGCGTTCGTTCGAGATCACGCGGGCCAGGGTGCCGAAGGCCGGCGCATGCAGACCGAGCTTCATGATCCACAGGATGCAGAAGACGGACGCCGTATCGGTACCTGTGATGCCGTAGCCGCCGGTCATCATGACGGCCGGCATGGTCGCCAGCAGGCCGATCAAGCCAGGAAGGGTGGCGACCCAGTGCAGTCGTGCCCGTATCGGCGGCATCTCGGCATAGAGCGGCATCTCGGGGGCGATCCAGAGCCGGACGAGATATTCAACCAGGAAGACAATCGTGACGATCCAGATTGCGCTGCGGAGATAGACGCGATGCCCCGCGGCGAATTCGTCGATCGAGAGCAGGATCACTGCCAGCAGGCCGACAGCCAGAACGATAAGATGGAAGGCCCGCCAGCGCCGCGCAGCGGGGCTAGGCTCGGAAGGACGCAGGACCGAGAAAACCTGCGATCGGAGTGTCTTTGACGCGGCCGTCACAGGGCGACCATAGGCGGCTTGGCGTGCCAATTGCAACGCGGGGAGGCCCAGTTTACGGTCGTGTCCGCGTCGCGGTTAGGGGTATCAGATCAAGGTGGTTAACGATTTGCGCATTGCCGTCGATATCGGCGGCACTTTCACGGATGTGGTGCTGGAACAGGGGGCTAGGCGGCTCACACGCAAGCTGCTGACAACGCCCCAGCGGCCCGAAGAAGCGGTGCTTCAAGGCGTCCGCCTGATCCTGGGGGATGCCGGCAAGGGTTTTGGCGACATCGCCGTGTTCGTGCACGGCACGACGCTCGCGACCAACGCCGTCATCGAACGGCGCGGCGCGCGCACGGCCCTGATCGCGACGGAAGGCTTCCGCGACGTTCTCGATATTGCCAACGAAAGCCGCTACGACCAGTACGACCTGACCATCGAGAAGCCCAAGCCCCTGGTGCCGCGCGCGCTGCGCTTTACCGTGCCGGAACGCATGGACGTGCACGGCAAGGAGCGACTGCCGCTCGACGAGGCGGCCGTCCGGGAGTTGGCCAAGCAGCTCAAGCGCGAGAGCATCGAAAGCGTGGCCATCGCCTTCATGCACTCCTACGTCAATCCCGTGCACGAGCGCCGGGTGCGCGACATCCTGAAAGCCGAGCTGCCTGATCTCTGGGTGACGCTCTCCAGCGAGGTCTGTCCCGAGGTGCGCGAATACGAGCGCACGTCGACGGCCGTTGCCAATGCCTACGTGCAGCCGCTGATGGCTTCCTACCTCGCGCGCATGCAGTCGGCCTTCGTGGCGCAGAAGTTCAAGGGCACGATCTATCTCGTGACGTCCGGCGGCGGTCTCACCGCCATCGAGACGGCGCGGCGCTTTCCGGTGCGTCTGGTCGAGTCCGGCCCGGCCGGTGGCGCGATATTTGCTGCTCAAGTGGCGGCGCGCGCCGGGGAGAAGCGGGCGCTGAGCTACGACATGGGGGGCACCACGGCCAAGATCTGCCTGATCGACGACTATCAGCCGCACACGGCGCGGCTCTTCGAGGTCGACCGCGCGGCGCGCTTCCTCAAGGGCTCCGGCCTGCCCGTGCGCATCCCGGTCATCGAGATGGTCGAGATCGGCGCGGGCGGCGGCTCGATTGCACGGCTCGATGCGTTGAAGCGGGTCACCGTCGGGCCGGAGAGCGCAGGCGCGGAGCCGGGACCGGCCTGCTATGGCCGCGGCGGCAGGCATCCCGCCGTCACCGACGCAAATGTCGTACTGGGCACCATCGATCCAGCTCACTTCGCGGGCGGCTCGATCGCGCTCGATATCGAGGCGGCCCGCGGCGCTCTGGAGCGCGATGTCGCGGAAGGTATCGGCCTCTCGACCGAGATGGGCGCATACGCCGTCTACGAGATGGTGTCGGAGAACATGGCGAGCGCGGCGCGGGTCCACGCCGTCGAGCGTGGCTCGGTGGTCAATCAGTACACGCTGGTCGCCTTCGGCGGCGGTGCGCCGCTCCATGCCGCGCGCGTTGCCGAGAAGATCGGCGTCCAGCGCGTGATCGTGCCGCCCAATGCCGGTGTCGGTTCGGCGGTGGGCTTTCTCGCTGCACCTGTGTCCTATGAACTCGTGCGCAGCCGCTACATGCGTCTCGACACGTTCGATGCGGTGGGAGCGACAGAGCTTCTCAACGAGATGAGCGCGGAAGCGACGGCCCTGGTGGCGCCGGGGGCGCGCGGTCTGCCGACCTTCGAGCGCCGTGTCGCGTTCATGCGTTACGTCGGTCAGGGCCACGAAATCATGGTGACTTTGCCGCAGCGGCCGCTCACCGAAGCGGATACCCAGGCGCTGCGCGAGGCCTATGAGAAGGACTATGCCGTCCTGTTCGAGCGGCACATCCCCAACGCCGCGATCGAGGTGCTGAGCTGGTCGGTGCAGGTCTCGACCGAGGCCAAGCGACCGGAGGTGCAGGGCAAGGCGGGGACCGCAGCTGCGCCCAAGCCCGTAGGCCGGCGGCCGGTGTTCGATGGCCGCAGCGGCAAGTCGGCCGAGGTGCCGGTGTATCTCCGCGAGAGTCTGCCACCGGGGAGCGCATTCCAGGGGCCGGCAATCGTCGCCAAGACGAGACTTCGACCTTCATTTCCGCGAGTTTTGCCGCGCATATCGATGCGTCCGGCTGTATCGTCATGGATCGCAAAGACGCGTGAGGAACCACCGATGAGCCAATCCAACAGCGTCGGCCTGATCGACCTGCAGATCATGTGGAACCGCTTGATCGCGGTGGTCGAAGAGCAGGCGCAGACCTTGATGCGCACTGCCTTCAGCCCGATCGTCCGCGAGTGTGGCGACCTCTCCGCCGGCGTCTTCGACCTTCAGGGGCGGATGCTCGCCCAGGCGGTGACGGGCACGCCGGGCCATGTGAACTCGATGGCCGAATCGGTGAAGCACTTCCTGCGTTACTTTCCGGTCGAGAGCATGAAGCCGGGGGATGCCTACATCACCAACGATCCCTGGATGGGTACGGGCCATCTCAACGATTTCGTCATCACCACGCCCTGCTTCCACAACGGCAAGCTGGCGGCGCTGTTCTCCTGCACCAGCCATCTCATGGATATCGGTGGCATCGGCTTCGGTCCCGATGCGACCGACGTCTTCATGGAAGGCCTCAATATTCCGATGCTGAAGCTCTTCGACCAGGGCAAGGCAAACGAGACGTTGTTTGCGATGATCCGCGCCAACACGCGCCAGCCGGTCGACACCGAAGGCGACGTCTACTCTCTGGCCGGCTGTAACGATGTCGGCGCGCGCCGTCTGGTCGAGATGCTGGACGAGTTCGGCATCGACTCGCTGGACGAACTCGGCGACCACATCATCGCCCGCTCGCGCGAGGCCGTGCTGGCGGAGATCGCCAAGCTGCCCAAAGGCACCTGGCACAACACCATGACGGTCGACGGCTACGACGAGCCGGTGACCTTGTCGGCCTCGCTCACCGTGTCCGACACGGGCATCCATGTCGATTACACCGGCACCACCGGCGTGTCGCGGCGTGGCATCAACGTGCCGCACGCCTATACGACGGCCTATACGGTGTTCGGCCTGGGATGCGTGGTCTCCACACATATTCCCAACAATGCAGGCTCGCTCGAGCCGCTTACCGTATCGGCGCCCGAGGGCTCCATCCTGAATGCACCCAAGCCCAGCGCCGTGGCCTCGCGTCATGTCATCGGCCAGATGCTGCCGGACGTGACCTTTGGCTGCCTGCGCCAGGCGGTGCCCGAGCGGGTGCCTGCCGAGGGCACTTCCTGCCTGTGGAACATCAACGTGCGCGGCCACGTGAAAGGCGGCGAGGGCGGCAACTACGGATTCGGCATGGCCATCACCTCCAACGGCGGTACAGGTGCGCGTCCGGACAAGGACGGGCTCTCTGCCACGGCCTATCCCAGCGGCGTGCGTGGCACGCCCGTCGAGATCGCCGAGACACAGACGCCGCTCATTTTCTGGCGCAAGGAGTTCCGTCCCGACTCCGGCGGTGCCGGCCGCACGCGTGGCGGTCTGGGCCAGATCATGGAAATCGAAAGCGGCATCGCGGAGCCGTTTGATCTGTTGGCCGCTTTTGACCGCATCGACTATCCGCCGCGCGGCCGCGACGGTGGCGCCGATGGCGAGGCGGGGGTCGTGGCGCTTAAGTCCGGTGGTAAGCTCAAAGGCAAGGGCTTCCAGCTGATTCCACCGGGCGACCGCCTCGTAATCATGACGCCGGGTGGTGCCGGTATCGGCGCGCCGGCCGAACGCGATCGGGTTCAAGTCGCTAACGATCTCGCCGACGGCTTGATCTCCGAGGAAGCAGCTAGCAAGCTATATGCATATAAGCCGCTTCAAGCGGCAGAATAGCAAAACAGGGAAACAGGGAAGGGAGACTTCGATGAAACTGGGACGCCGAACCGCACTGAAGGTTGGCGCCGGCGCGGCAATGTTCGCACCGGCGATCGTGAAGGCGCAGTCGGGCATGAAGCTTGACCTGGCAACGGTCTGGCCCGATGGCAACTACCACACCAAGAACGCCAAGAAGTTCGCCGAGGAAGTCGGCAAGGCGACCAACGGCGGCGTGGCGATCACCGTCCATTCCGGCGGGTCGCTGGGCTACAAGGGACCCGAACAGCTCAACGCCGTGCGCGACGGGCTGGTGCCGATGGCCGATATCCTGAACATCCAGCAGGTCGGCGATGCGCCGCTGCTGGGCATCGAGGGTGTGCCCTTCCTCGTCGGCAATGCCGATGAACTCAAGGTGCTGCAGAAGTATGCGCGGCCCGAGTTCGACAAGATCGCCACCAAGTTCAACCAGACGATCCTCTACACGGTACCGTGGCCCACGCAGTACATCCATTGCAACGTCAAGGCGGACACAGTCGACGGCCTGAAGGGCCTCAAGATCCGTGTGCCCGACCGTCAGGCCGGCGACATGATCAATCTGCTCGGCATGTCGGCCGTGCAGATCCCCTGGGGCGAGACGGTGCCGGCGCTGGCGTCGGGCGCCGTGGTGGGCGTCAGCACCTCCTCGGTGTCGGGCGTCGACGGCAAGTTCTGGGAGTTCCTGAAGGTCTTCTACAAGACCAATCATGTCTGGAGCAGCCAGATCGTCACCATCAACAACGACACCTGGAAGAAGATTTCGCCGGCCAATCAGAAGGCGATCACCGATCTCGCGGCGAGGCTGCAGCCGGAGTTCTGGCAGGTCTCGATCGATGCCGACCAGGCCAGCGCCAAGCGGATGATCGAAGGCGGCATGACCATGATCGAAGTGCCGCCGGCCATGTTGGCCGACATGCGCAAGCGGACCGCCTCGCTCGAGAAGGCCTTCATCGATCGCGCCGGTCCGGTCTCGGCCGACATCATCGCCAAGTACAAGAAAGAGCTGGGCCGCTCGTAGCCGGTCTTTGTCGGGAGCGGGTCGGTTGGACGGCGCGCTCCCGCCGAATCTGAAAAGAAAAGAGGAGTATGGATGAAGGCGGATCCGGCGGGCCGTGTCCTTGACCTGATCGATGGGCTGTCGATGTGGGGTGCCTGGGCATCCGCGCTCTGCATCGTCTCGATTCTCGGCCTGATCGTGGCCGAAGTTCTGTCGCGCAATTTCTTCAATGTCAGCCTCTACTTCGCCTGGGAGTTCAGTGCGTACCTCATGGGCGCGGCCTTCCTGATGGGCGCGGCCTATGCGCTGCGCGCCGGGGCGCAAATCCGCGTTAATGTGCTGCTGGAGAACGTGCCGAAGCCTATGGCGCGGCTGCTGGATATCTTCGCCACGATCTGTGGCGTGCTGATCGCCGTCTACCTTACCTGGGCGCTGGGCGAACTCACCTGGCTGTCCTACGTCCGCGAGTCACGCTCGCCGGAAAAGAGCGAGATCCTGCGCTGGATCACCCAGTTCCCGTTGGCGCTGGGCTCGCTCCTCTTCACGTTGCAAACGATTGCACGGCTCGGCCGCCTGCTGCGCGGCGAGCCGGGCGATGATTCCCGTCTCCGTATCGGTCAGGACATCGAATAACGCATGAGTGCCATCCTGACTTGGTTGCTGGTTCTGATGACCGCAACCCTCTGTCTCGGTATCTGGATCGGTCCCGCGCTTCTCGCGGTGGGTGTCGGCCTCCTGGAGATGTTCACGAACCGGCCGACGCACAAGCTGATCGGTGCCTGGGCGTTCAACGTCCTCACTTCGTCGGACATCGTCTCGCTGCCGCTGTTCATCCTGATGGGGGAGCTGCTGTTCCGTACGCGGCTGTCGCAGTCCCTGTTCTCGGGAATTGCCCCCTGGATGAGCTTCCTGCCGGGGCGGCTGTTCCACACAACGGTGATCGGCTGCTCGATGTTTGCCGCCATCTCGGGGTCGTCGGCCGCGACGACGCAGGTGGTGGGCCGCATCACCCTGACCGAGCTCTTGAACCGCGGTTATGACAGAGGGCTCGCGGTCGGCAGCCTGGCGGGAGGGGGAACGCTCGGCTTCCTGATCCCGCCATCGATCCCCATGATCATCTACGCGGTGCTGGCCGAGGAATCGCTGCTGCGATTGTTTACGGCGGGCTTCCTGCCGGGGATCGCGTTGGCCGGCTGTTTCATGGCCTATATGGGCTTGCGGGCGACCCTCAATCCGAAGCTTTTGCCGAGTGACGATCACGGCAACTGGACGTGGTCCGATCGCTTCCGCAGCCTGATCGAGCTGGGGCCGGTCGCCTTCCTGATCCTCTCGGTGCTCGGCACCATGTATGCCGGCATCGCCAGCCCCTCCGAGGCTTCGGCGATCGGCGTGCTGGGAGCCTTGGCGGTGGCCGCCTTCCAGCGCACGTTGAGCTGGAAGGGGTTGCGCGATGCCCTGCTGGGCTCGGTTCAGACGACCTGCATGATCGGGATGATCGTCCTTGGCGCCTTCGTGGTCGGCACGGTGCTCGCCAACCTGCGCGTGCCGCAGTTCGTCTCGGCGGAAATCACCTCGTGGAACCTGTCGCCCTTCGTGTTGATCATGTTCCTGATGTTCTTCTACATCCTGCTCGGCACGGTGCTGGAAGGCTTCTCCATGATCGTACTGACCCTGCCGATCGTGCTGCCGGTCGTGCTGGCGGCGGGCTTCGACAAGGTGTGGTTCGGCGTCTTCCTGATCCTCACCATCGAGATGGCGCAGATCACCCCGCCGGTGGCCTTCAACCTGTTCGTCATCCAGAACATCACGGGCGACTCGCAGACCTACGTCGCCTGGAAGGTCATCCCATTTTTCCTGATCATGATGGGCTTTACGGCCCTGATGACCATCTTCCCCAGCTTCGTGACCTGGCCGGCCGATTTCATCCTGTCGAGGTAGATCGGCCTCTGCCAAACTCCCGAGACTGGAAGTTCTCGGGGGATGAATGGAACCGCGTCAGGTCAAGACAGGCGCCGATGCGCGCAAGATCGTCAAGCAACGCGGACTGACCCACGTCAAGGTGGGCGTCCACGACATAGACGGGGTCCTACGCGGCAAGTACCTGCACGTCGACAAGTTCAACTCGGCGCTCGACGGCGGCTTCGGCTTCTGTGACGTCGTGCTGGGCTGGGACATCAACGACCAGCTTTACGACAACGTCACCTATACCGGCTGGCACACGGCCTACCCCGACGCAATGGTGCGCATCCTGCCCGAGACGTGCCGCGAGATCGCGACCGAGCCGGGCAACCTGATGTTTCTCTGCGAGTTCGTGGACCGAGCCGAGGAGATCTGTCCACGCGGGGTGCTGCGGCGCGTGCTGGCACGGGCAGCCAGGCTCGGCTTCGAGGTCAAGGTGGGCTTCGAATACGAGTTCTTCGTCTTCGCCGAGACGCCCGAGTCGATCCGCGAGAAAGGCTACAGGAACCTGAAGCCAATCTCGCCGGGCTTCTTCGGTTACTCGGTGCTGCGCAACTCCGTGCTGAGCGACTGGTACAAGGACCTCCTCGCCATGTGCGAGGCGATGGACATGGGCATCGAGGGGCTGCACACCGAGACCGGCGCGGGCGTGCTGGAAGCGGCGCTGCGCGTCGACGATGCGCTGGCGGCGACCGACAAGGCCGCGCTCTTCAAGCTCTTCACCAAGGTGCTGGCGCAGAAGCGCGGCTGGCTCGCCACCTTCATGGCCAAATGGTCGAAGGACTGGCCCGGCTGCGGCGGCCACATGCATATGTCGCTGTGGAAGGGCGGCAAGCCGGTGTTCTTCGACGAGAAGGCGCCTTATCGCATGAGCCCGACCATGCGCCATTTCGTGGGAGGCCAGGCGGCGCTGATGCCCGAGCTGCTGGGCATGGTGGCATCCAACGTGAACTCCTATCGCCGGTTGATTCCGGGCTTCTGGGCGCCGACCGTGTCGAGCTGGGGTGTGGAGAACCGCACGACCTCGCTGCGTGTCATTCCGGGCTCGGCCAAGTCGACGCGCGTGGAGTATCGCGTCGCCGCGGCGGATGCGAACCCGTACCTCGCCCTGGCGGCAGCGGTCGCCGCAGGCCTCTGGGGCATCGAGAACAAGGTCGATCCCGGCGAGCCGATTAAGGGCAATTCCTACGAGAAGAAGCATCCGGCGAGGGCAGAGCTTCCGCGCACCCTGATGGAGGCGGCGGGCCGGCTGAAGGCATCGAAGGTGGCACGCGACCTGTTCGGCGATGCCTTCGTCGATCATTATGCTGCAACACGTGAGTGGGAAGAGCGGGAGTTCCGCAAGGCCATCACGGAATGGGAACTCGACCGCTATATGGAAATCATCTGATGTCACTCGTCGGCAACTGGAACTATCCGACCTCGATTCGCTTCGGCGCGGGCCGTATCCGCGAGCTGGCCGACGCTTGCAAGGCCGTGGGGCTGCGCCGCCCGTTGCTGGTCACCGATCCCGGCCTCGCCAAGCTGCCGATGATCGGCGACGCCGTGACGGGCCTGCGCAAGGCCGGCCTCGAAGTGGCGCTGTTCAGCGACGTGAAGCCCAATCCGGTGGCTGCCAATGTCGAGGCCGGCATCCGGGTGCTGCGGGCCGGCAAGCATGACGGCGTGATCGCCTGGGGCGGCGGCTCTGGCATCGACGCGGCCAAGGCCATTGCCTTCATGGCGGGCCAGACGCGGCCGCTCTGGGATTTCGAGGATGTCGGCGACTGGTGGACACGCGCCAATCCGGCCGGGATCTATCCCTCGATCGCCGTGCCCACGACGGCCGGCACCGGCTCTGAGACGGGCCGGGCGTCGGTGATCACCAACGAGCAGACGCACACCAAAAAGGTGATCTTCCATCCCAAGATGATGCCCTCGATTGTCATTGCCGATCCCGAACTGACGGTCGGCCTGCCGGCCAAGCTCACGGCCGGCACGGGCATGGATGCCTTCATCCATTGCTTCGAGGCGTATTGCGCGCCGGGCTATCATCCCTATGCCGAAGGCATCGCCGTCGAGGGCATGCGGCTGGTGAAGGAGAACCTGGCGCGCGCGGTGAAGGACGGCCGCGACATCGAGGCCCGCGGCCACATGCTGGCGGCCTCGCAGATGGGCTCGACCGCCTTCCAGAAGGGGCTGGGTGCCATCCATTCCCTGTCGCATCCGGTGGGGGCCGTGCTCGACACGCATCACGGCCTCACCAACGCCGTCGCCATGCCTTACGTGGTGAAGTTCAATCGCGCGGCGATCGAGGATAAGGTCGTCCGGCTGGCGCGTTGGCTCGACCTGCGTTCGCCGACTTTCGACGGCTTCATGCAATGGACCCTCGACCTGCGTCGCGAGATCGGCATTCCCCATACACTCGCCGAACTCGGCGTGAAGGTCGAACACCTCGACAAATTCGCTGCCATGGCCGCGGAAGACCCGACGGCGGGCGGCAATCCGATTAAGGCGGGCGTGCCGGAAATGCGCAAGATGTACGAAGCCGCCGTGGCGGGCCGGCTCTGATGGCCGCCAGCTTTCCGACGCAGGCCCGGGTCGTCATCGTCGGTGGTGGCATCATGGGATGTTCCACGGCCTACCATCTCGCCAAGCTCGGCTGGAAGGACGTGGTGCTGCTGGAGCAGGGCCGGTTGAGCGGCGGCACAACCTGGCACGCGGCGGGACTCGTCGGTCAGTTGCGCAGCTACCAGAACCTGACGCGCCTCATCCGCTACAGCACCGAGCTCTACTCGAAGCTCGAAACGGAAACCGGCCTTGCCACCGGCTGGAAGCAATGCGGCTCGCTGTCCGTCGCGCGCACCGAGGAGCGCATGGTGCTGCTGCGCCGCTCGGCCGCCATGGCCAATGCCCAGGGCGTGGCCTGCGAGCCGCTGACGCCGAAGCAGGCGGGCGAGAAGTATCCCATCATGCGCACCGACGACCTGGTCGGCGCCGTGTGGCTGCCAGGAGACGGCAAGGCCAACCCGGCCGACATCACCCAGGCGCTGGCCAAGGGCGCGCGCAATGGCGGCGTGCGCATCTTCGAGAAGGTCCGGGTCACGGACGTCGATACCAAGGACGGCCGCGTCACCGGCGTGCAGACGACGGAGGGGCCGATCACGGCCGAGATCGTGGTCAATTGCGCGGGCCAGTGGGCGCGCCAGCTTGGCCGCAAGGTCGGTGTCACCGTGCCGCTCTATTCCTGCGAGCACATGTACATCGTCACCGAGAAGATGGAGGGCGTGCCGCGCGACCTGCCGGTGATGCGCGATCCTGATGGCTACATCTACTTCAAGGAAGAGGTCGGCGGCCTGCTGATGGGCGGCTTCGAGCCCGAGGCCAAGCCCTGGAACAAGGACATCATTCCCGACGATTTCGAGTTCGGCATGCTGCCGGACGACTGGGATCAGTTCCAGATCCTGATGGACAATGCGCTGATCCGCGTACCGTCGCTCGAGAAGACCGGCATCAAGACGTTCATGAACGGGCCGGAGAGCTTTACGCCCGACCTGAACTATATCCTGGGCGAGGCGCCGCAGGTCCGTGGTTTCTTCGTCGGCGCAGGATTCAACTCGATGGGCATCGCAAGTTCCGGCGGCGCCGGCATGGCGCTTGCCGAGTGGATCGTGGCCGGCGAGCCGACGATGGACCTCTGGCCGGTCGATATCCGCCGCTTCGCCAGTTTCCACGGCAACGATGCCTGGCTGCGCGAGCGGGTCAGCGAGACCTTGGGGCTTCACTACAAGATGTCCTGGCCGCAGCGTGAGCAGGAGAGTGGCCGGCCGTTTCGTCGTTCGCCGCTCTACGATCGCCTGAAGGCGCGAGGCGCGTGGTTCGGCAACAAGATGGGCTGGGAGCGGCCCAACTGGTTCGCCGGCATCGGCAAAACGCCGGAAATGCAATACGGCTGGGGCCGCGGCGCCTGGTTCGATGCGGTCGCTGCCGAGCATCGCGCGACGCGCGAAGGCGTGACGGTGGTCGACGAGACCTCGTTCGGCAAGATCCTGGTACAGGGGCGCGATGCCGAAGCAGCCCTGCAACAGCTCTGCGCCAATGACGTTGCTCTGCCGGTCGGGCAGACTGCCTACACAGGCGCTTTTAATGCGCGGGGCACCTTCGAGAGCGACTTCACCGTGGCGCGGCTGGCGCGCGACAAGTTCCTGATTATCACCGGCTCGGCCCAGCCGACGCGCGACATGGATTGGCTGGGCCGCAACCTGCTGCCCGACGCACATGTCGTGCTGACGGATGTGACGTCCGCCTGGACCGTGCTGTCGGTGATGGGGCCTAGGAGCCGCGCGCTCCTGCAGAAGGTGAGCCGCGCCGACTTCTCCAACGAAGGCTTTCCTTTTGCAGCGATTCGCGAGATCGGCGTGGGCTACGCCACGGTGCTGGCGGCGCGTCGCACCTATATGGGCGAACTGGGCTGGGAGCTTTACGTGCCGGCCGAGTTCGCCGCGACGGTGTTCGAGACCCTGCACGAGGCAGGTGCCGAGTTCGGCCTGCGCGATGCCGGTTACTATGCGGTCGAAGGCCTGCGTCTGGAGAAGGGCTACCGCGCCTGGGGGCGCGAGTTGACTCCGGACGACACGCCGTTCCAGGCCGGCCTCGCCTGGGCCGTGAAACTCGACAAGCCCGGTGGCTTTATCGGTCAGGAGGCGCTGGTCGAGGCCAAGACCAAGCCACTGACGCGGCGGCTGGTATCGGTAGTGCTCGAGGACCGCGAACCGTTGCTATGGGGCGGTGAAGCCCTTCTGCGCGACGGAGCGCCGGTGGGCGATCTCACCTCGGCTGCCTACGGCCACACGATCGGCGCTGCGCTCGGGCTGGGTTACGTGAAGCGCGCCGACGGTTCGGCAATCGATGCAGCCTGGCTGGAAGCGGGCCGGTTCGAAGTCGATCTTGCCGGCACCCGGCTCAAGGCCAAGGTCTCGCTGCGGCCGCCTTACGATTCCGCCGGAGCCCGCATCAAGGTCTGATCGGCAGGCTTGAGGCGCGTTTCGGCGAGTTCGCCGGCTGCCTCCAGGATGGGATAGGCCACCGTCGTCAGATGGCCGTTGATGCGCTTCAGGTCGCGGATCACATCCATGTGGATCGAGCTGGTCTCGATGGATTCCGGTCGGCCTTCTCGCAGGCGCGCAAAGTGGCTGTCGCCGGCATGCATCTCCGCTTCACGCATGGACGTCTTCTCGGCCACCAGGCGGCGAGCCAGCGTGATGTCGCGGGTCGTGAACACGTTCAGGGCCAGCCGCAGGTTCTCGAGGACGCGGGCATGGAAGGCGCGGAGCTCCTTCGTGCCCTCGGCCGAGAAGGAATAGCGGTTCCTGATCTTCTTGGCGGCGAGTTCCATCAGGTTCTTGTCGATGATGTCGCCGACATGTTCGAGATTCGTGGTGAATGTCAGGATCTCGACGTAGCGCCGGCCATCCTCCTCGCCGAGCTCGTTGCGCGAGGTCTGGACGAGGTAGAGCTTGATCGCCTCGTAGAGGTGATCGACGGCATCGTCGGCCGCCTCGATCGCCTTAACCGCCCGGGCATCGTTGTTCTCCAGGGCGTCCATGGTCTGGCGCAGCATGTCGGCGACCTTGTCGCCGAGATTGAGCGTCTCGCGCATGGCACAGGCCAACGCCTCGGCGGGCGTGTCGAGCACGTTGGGGTCGAGATGGCGAGGGCGGCCGGGGTCGTCGGCCTGAGGCCGATCAGGCACCAGCCGCCGACAGAGAGCGGCCAGGGGGTCGTTCAGCGGCAGGAAGACGATGGCTGCCACCACGCTGAACGCGGTGTGGAAATTCACCAGGAGCCGGGCGGGCGCGGGATCGATGAACGCCAGCCAGTGGTGAATGGGACCAAGGAAGAACAGCAATCCGGCCCCGACCGCGACACGCGTGATCAGATTGCCGAGAGGCACGCGACGGGCATCGACATCGGTGGTCGACTGGTCGAAGTAGGGCGCAATCGCGCCGCCGATATTGGCGCCGATGATCAGCGCAAGGCCGAGCTTGGGTTCGATAATGCCGCTGCTCGCAAAGGACATGACCAGCAGGACCGACGACAGGCTGGAATGTACGAACCACGTCGCAGCTGCGGCGAAGACGACGGCCAGTACGTATTCGTCCTGCAGGCCCGAGAGCACGGCGACGAAGGTTGGCGAGGCCCGCAGCGGCGCGGCGGCGGCTTCCAGAAGATGCAGCGACAGCAGCATCAGGCCGAGGCCAATCGCGACGCGGCCAAGATGGCGGGCCTTGTCCGAACTGTTGGACAGGAAGGCGATTACGCCGACGGCAATCATGAACGGCGACACCCAGCCCAGGTTGAACGACAGGATCTGGGCGGTGAGGGTGGTGCCGACATTGGCGCCGAGCATGACGGCGAGCGCGATCGACAGCGGGATGAGTCCACGGCTGGCAAACGAGGCCAGCAGCAGCGCTGTCGCCGTGCTCGACTGCAGGATACCGGTGAGGCCGACGCCGCCGGCAAAGGCGGTGAAGCGATTGCGCGCGCAAGCGCCGATGGCGCGGCGCAGGGTGGCGCCGAATGCGCGCGTCAGTCCGGTGCGGACCATGCGGACGCCCCAGAGCAGCAGGCAGACGCTGCCCAGCACGTTCAGAACTGTGTCGACACCCTGCATGATCGCCGAACCCTACGCCTCGCTCTCTCGATGTTAAAGTTTTTTGACTAATTTGTTACGACGCAAGCTTGCTTGCTTCGTCCATGAAGGCCCGGACCAGTGCGACGCGGCGGCGTTCCTGGAGGCAGACCGCATACTCGGCCACGGCAAGATCACGATCGGCGATGACGATGCGGCGGAAGCGGCGGTCTTCGCCGAGTTCGCTCGCAAACACTGCGCCGATACCGAAGCCTGCCGCCACCGCCTCGCGCACGCCTTCGCGCGTCTGCACCTCGACGATGGAGGCTGGCTTGATATCGGCAGTGGCCATCGCCTGTTCAAGCACTTCTCGTGTGATCGAACCGCGTTCACGCAGGACCAGTTCCTGCCCGGCAAGCGCGGCAAGAGGGGTGCGGCCACGCCGCGAGAGCGCATGGCGCGCCGGTACGAACAGGACCACTCGGTCCGTGCGCAGCCGCACCGTATGAAGCCGTGGGTCGGAAATGCTCTTGGCCATGACTGCCACATCGGCCTCGTGACGCAGCAGGCGTTCCAGCACGCCGGCGGAATTGTCGATGGAGAGCGCAAAGGTGAGGCCGCCGGCTCGTTTGCGCAGCGCGGCCATGATCGGCACGACATGATGGGCGGAGTCCGCGGCGATGCGCAAATGGCCGCGCACCAGCGCCTGCTCGCCGGCCAGCAGTGCCTGCGCCTCGTCCTGAACGGCGAAAAGGCGCGTCGTGATGCCGTGCAACTGACGGCCGGTTTCTGTTGGCGTCACGGCGCGGCTCTTCCGGTCGAACAGGCGCACGCCGTAGCTCTTCTCCAGGGCGGTTACCTGGCCCGACAGGTTGGGCTGGCTGAGGCCGGAGGCGCGCGCGGCGGCGGAAAAGGAGCCGGCTTCGGCGACAAGATGAAAGGCGCGGAGCTGCGTGGGTGTCATATAGAGGAAACCAATAGGTAGCATATGGAATATATACTGGACGGATAGAACATGCGAGCCGATCATTGATCTCATGACGACCCCGAAAGCCTCTTCCGAAACCGGCGATCCGCTGCTGCTGACGCCTGGTCCGCTCACCACCTCGGCCAGCGTGAAGCAGGCCATGGTCCACGACTGGGGCTCGCGCGATCAGGGATTCATCGCCATCAACAAGATGGTGTTGGAGAAGATCGCCGAACTGGCCGGCGCGCAGGACACCCATGTCACCGTGCCGGTGCAGGGGTCGGGGACCTTCGCCGTCGAGGCGATGATCACATCCTTCGTGCCGAAGACGGGCAAGCTCCTGGTCGTCATCAACGGCGCCTACGGCCAGCGCGCCAGGAAGATCACCGAGATCGCTGGCCGAGCCGTCGCAACCTACGAAACACCAGAAGACACGCCGCCGGATCTTGCCAGGCTCGAAGCGATACTGGTGGCCGACAAGGCAATCACCCATGTCTTTGCGGTTCACTGCGAGACGACCTCGGGCATTCTCAATCCCATCGTCGAAATCGCTGCGCTGGTTGCGAAGCAGGGCCGCCGCCTGCTGGTCGATTCCATGTCGGCTTTCGGTGCGCTGGAGATCGACGCGCGTCAGGTGCCCTACGATGCGCTGGCGGCTTCCTCGAACAAGTGCCTCGAAGGCGTGCCGGGGCTGGGCTTCGTCGTCTGCCGCAAGGCCGCGCTGGCCGAGTGCAAGGGCAATGCGACGACGCTGGTGCTCGACCTGTTCGACCAGGCCGAGGGTTTTGCCAAGACCGGCCAGTATCGCTTCACGCCGCCGATCCACGTCATCGTGGCGCTGGGCAAGGCGATCGAGGAGCATGCGGCCGAAGGTGGCGTGGCGGGTCGCGGCAAGCGTTATCGCGAAAACGCTAAAGTGCTGATCGACGGCATGCGCGCCATGGGCTTCCGCACGCTTCTCGACGACCGGCTGCAGGCGCCGATCATCATCACCTTCCACATGCCGACCGATCCAAGGTTCGTGTTCCAGCAGTTCTATGATGGCCTGAAGGACCGCGGCTATGTGATCTATCCCGGCAAGCTCACAGTGGCGGATTCCTTCCGTATGGGCTGCATCGGCCGGTTGTATCCTGAGCACATGAAGGGCGCTCTCGTGGCTGTACGCGAAGTGCTCGACGAGATGCGTGTTTCCAACGGCGGCCCGGCCCTGGCGGCCGAGTAGGAGTTAAGAAGATGGCGCCTGACAGTCTGAACACCAGCGGCGGAGAGATCGCCGTCAACGGCCGCCGCTATCGTCTCCCGAAGGAGCCTGTCGTCGTCGTCTGCGTCGACGGTTCGGAGCCGGGCTACATCGAGCGCGCCGTCGAGGCGGGGCAGGCGCCCTGGTTCGCCAAGTTACTCAAGAACAGCACCAACCTCGTCGGCGATTGCGTGGTGCCGTCCTTCACCAACCCGAACAACCTCTCGATCGTCACCGGCCGGCCGCCGGAAGTGCATGGCATTTGCGGCAACTACTTCCTCGATCCCGACACGGGCAAGGAAGTGATGATGAACGATCCCAAGTTCCTGCGCGTCGAGACGCTGTTCCCGGCCTTGCAGCGCGCCGGCTGCCGGATCGCCGTGGTCACGGCCAAGGACAAGCTGCGCGGCCTGCTGGGCAAGGGCCTGGAGCTGGGCGCGGGCAAGGCCTGTTCCTTCTCTTCGGAGAAGTCGGACAAGGCCACGCTGGCCGAAAACGGCATCGACAAGGTGAACGAACTGGTCGGCATGGGCGTGCCCGACGTCTACAGCGCCGGCCTCTCGGAGTTCGTGTTTGCGGCCGGCGTCAAGATCATGGAACGCGACCGGCCGGAGATCATGTATCTCTCGACCACCGATTACATCCAGCACAAGCACGCACCGGGTACGCCGGTCGCCAATGCCTTCTACGCCATGATGGATGGCTACCTGGCCAAGCTCGACGCCATGGGCTGCACCATCGTGGTCACCGCCGACCACGGCATGAACGCCAAGTTCGGCAGCGACGGCCAGCCCGACGTGATCTACCTGCAAGACGTCTTCGACGGCTGGCTCGGCAAGGACAAGGCGCGGGTGATCCTGCCGATCACCGATCCCTATGTCGTGCACCACGGCGCGTTGGGTTCCTTTGCCGTCGTCTATCTGCCGCAGGGCACGACGGCCGCTGAGGCAGCCGCGAAGCTGAAGGCGATGCCGGGCGTCGAGGCCGCCCTCACGAAGGAGGAGGCGGCGGCACGCTTCGAGCTGCCGGCGGATCGTCTCGGCGACCTGATCGTGGTCTCGACCAAGCACAAGGTGCTGGGAACGTCTGCGGCACGGCACGATCTCTCGGGGCTCACCGAACCGCTGCGCAGCCATGGCGGCATTTCCGAGCAGAAGGTGCCGGTCATCTGCAATCGCAAGCTGGCCGACGGCGCCGCTGCCTCCAGGCGCTGGCGCAACTTCGACGCCTTCGATCTCGCCCTCAACCTCGTCGCCTGAGAGAGCATCCATGGACACGATCACCCGCACCGGCGCCGATGTCCGGCACGAGCATCTGCGCATCGCGGGCCGCAAGGTCGAGACGGGCGCGAGACTGGAAGTGCGCTTCCCCTGGGACAATCGCCTCGTCGGTACCGTGCCGCGCGCCACGCCGGAGCTGGTGGCCGAGGCCTTTCAGATCGCGCACGACTACAAGCCGAAACTGACGCGGTATCAGCGCCAGCAGATCCTGCTCAAGACTGCCGATCTGCTGGTCGCCCGCAAAGAAGAGTTGTCGCGGCTCATCACCCTGGAGTCGGGACTCTGCCTGAAGGACTCGCTCTATGAGGTCGGCCGGGCCTACGATGTTTTTACGTTTGCGGGCCAGCTTTGCATGCTCGACGATGGCCAGACCTTTTCGTGCGATCTCACCCCGCACGGTAAGTCGCGCAAGATCTTCACCCTGCGTCAGCCGTTGAATGCCATTTCGGCGATCACGCCCTTCAACCATCCGCTGAACATGGTCGCGCACAAGCTGGCGCCGGCCTTCGCAACCAACAACTGCGTGGTGCTGAAACCGACGGAGCTGACGCCGCTCACCGCGCTGTTCCTGGCGGACACGCTCTACGAAGCGGGCCTGCCGCCCGAAATGCTGTCGGTCATTACCGGCAATCCGTCCGACATTGGCGACGCCATGATCGTCGATCCGCGCGCCGATCTTGTCACTTTCACGGGCTCCGTGCGGGTCGGCAAGTACATCGCCGAGAAAGCCGGCTACAAGCGCATCGTGCTGGAGCTGGGGGGCAACGATCCGCTGATCGTCATGGAGGATGCCGACCTCGACAAGGCGGCGGACCTCGCCGTTGCCGGCGCGACGAAGAACTCCGGCCAGCGCTGCACCGCCGTGAAGCGCATCCTGGTGGTGGAAAAGGTGGCCGACGCCTTCGTCGAGCGGGTGCTCGCCAAGGCGAAGAAACTCAAGGCCGGCGATCCGCTCGATCCGGAGACCGATGTCGGTACCGTCATCCACGAACGGGCGGCTACGCTGTTCCAGAACAGGGTCAGCGAGGCGGTGGCCAAGCACGGCGCCAAGCTGCTGCATGGCAATGATCGCCGTGGCGCGCTGTTTCCGCCCACCGTGGTCGATCATGTCGACCCTCAGGCCGAGCTGGTGCGGGAGGAGACGTTCGGGCCGGCGATCCCGATCATCCGCGTCAAGGATATCGCCGACGCCATCCGCGTCTCCAACGGCACGGCCTACGGCCTCTCCTCTGGCGTCTGCACGGACCGGCTGGACTACATCACCCGCTTTGTCGACGAACTGCAGGTCGGCACCGTCAATATTTGGGAAGTGCCTGGCTATCGCATCGAAATGTCGCCGTTCGGTGGCATCAAGGACTCCGGTCTTGGCTACAAGGAAGGTGTGCTGGAGGCGATGAAGAGCTTCACCAACGTGAAGACGTGGTCCTTGCCCTGGCCGGGCTAGGGACAGATCGAGTAGGGGGCCTCGCGTCCCTGTCAGAAGCCTCTGGACCTTCTCCTCGAGAAAGAACATATAGAGAACAATGTTCTGGAGGAGGAAGCCGTGACGGAGACGAAGTCCTATTCAGGAAGCTGCCATTGTGGGGCCGTGGCCTATGACGTCGAACTCGACGTCTCAGGGGCGATCAAGTGCAACTGTTCGATCTGCAGCCGGCTCGGCGCCGTGCTGGCCTTCGCTCCCAGAAGCAAGCTGACGATGAAGTCCGGCGAGAACACCCTCGTCGATTACCAGTTCGGTAAGAAGCGTCTGCGTCATCGCCATTGCAGAACCTGCGGGATCGAGACCTTCGCCGAAGGCGCGATGCCCGACGGGACACCGACGGTCGCCATCAATCTCCGTTGCATCGATGGGATGGACGTGGACAAACTCTCGCCCCGCCCGTTCGACGGGCGAAGCCTTTAGCGTTGTGAGTAGGGGAAGCACCATGAGTGTCAGTCAGGCAGACAAGGCCAGGAAGTTCCGCGCTCTGCACGAGGCGCCCGGCGCTTTCATCATTCCCAATCCATGGGATGCGGGCTCCGCGCGCGTGTTGGCCGGCCTCGGTTTCGAGGCACTGGCAACGTCGAGTGGCGCCAAGGCGGGTGTGCTGGGGAAGCGCGACGGCAAGGTGACGCGCGAAGAAGCGCTGGCCAATGCGCGTCTGATCGTGAACGCGACCGACCTGCCGGTCGCCGCCGACCTCGAGAAGGGCTTTGGCGATTCGCCGTCGGATGCGGCCGAGACGATCCGTCAAGCCTCGGGTGTAGGTTTGGTTGGCGGCTCCATCGAGGATGCGACCGGCGACAAGGACAAGCCGCTCTACGACATCGAGACGGCTGCGACCCGGGTCAAGGCGGCCGCCGAGGCGGCGCGCGCGCTGCCCGTGCCGTTCGTGCTGACGGCGCGGGCCGAAGGGTTCCTGCGCGGACAGGCCGACCTCGGCGATATCATCAAGCGTTTGCAGGCCTACGAAGCGGCCGGCGCGGATGTGCTGTTCGCACCCGGCCTGCCGGACCTCGCGGCGGTGAAGAAGGTTTGCGGCGCCCTCAAGAAGCCGTTCAACTTTATGGTCGGCATCAAGGGTAAGTCGTTCAGCAAGGCCGAACTGGAGGCCGCCGGCGTGAAGCGCATCAGCCTCGCGACGTCGCTCTATCGCGCGGCCATGACAGGGCTCGTTGATGCAGCCAAGGAAGTGAAGGAAAAAGGCACCTTCACCTATCTCGAACGCTCGATCTCGACGCCGGACCTCAACGCCTTCATGAGGGAGTAGGGCGGGGATCTCTATTGATCCCTCTGATCAGTCGAGGGTGATCCCCAGATCGCGGATGAGCTTCTGCCAGCGCGCCGTCTCGCTCTTCAGCAGGTCGGCGAACTCGGCGGGCATGCTGCCCACGGGCTCGACGCCGAAGTCCTGAAGCTTCTTGTTCACGCCGGGCTCGCGGATGGCGGAGACGATCTGCTTGTTGAGGGCAGCAATGGTATCGGGTGGTGTTGCTGCGGGCACCACGAGGCCGACGAGGGCGGCCGCCTCGACGTTCTTGTAGCCGAGCTCGGCGAAGGTCGGCACGTCGGGCAGTTGCGGCAGGCGCACGGCGTTGGCCACGGCAAGCGGCTTCACCTTGCCGCCCTTGATGAAGCTGGCGCCGGCGGCGAGATCCACCATCATGGCGGGCACCTGTCCGCTCACGAGGTCGGCCAGGGCCGGCGCGGCGCCTCGATAGGGAACATGCACCAGGCGCAGCCCGGTCTCGACCTTCAGCAGTTCCATGGCGAGATGATGCGGGCTGCCGGCACCGGCTGAGGCGTAGTTGATGCCTGTGGACGACGCCTTGGCCTTGTCGATGAAGGCCTTGGCGTCGGTGATGCCGCTCTCCGGGTTGACCACCAGGATCATCGGGAAGCGGCCCATCAGCGTAACCGGCGCCAGATCCTTGGTCGGGCTGTAGGCGAGCGACTTGTAGAGCACGGGGTTGAACACCATCGTGCCATTGTCGGCCGAGAGCACGGTGTAGCCGTCGGCTGGTGCGCGAGCGGTCTCCGCGGCGGCAACTGCAGTGTTGGCGCCCGGCTTGTTGTCGACGATTACCGTCTGGCCGGTCTGCGTCGAGAGCTGCTGGCCGATAGTGCGCGCCAGAAAGTCCGAGCCGCCGCCGGCCGGGTAGGGCACGAGCCAGCGGATCGGCTTGGACGGATAGGTCTGCGCCGTGGCGGTCGAAGCTGCCAGAACGGAGAGGGCCAGGATGCAGCCGGCCAGGAGCTTCTTCATGGTGCCTCCGGAATCAGCCTGAACGCAGAACGGGACCGGATCGAGAGGTTACTTCTCGACGGCTCCGCCGCTTTCGGCCCAGTCCTTGAAGGCGCCGAGGTTGTGGACGTCGTTGAAGCCGAAATCCTTCAGCACCTTGCCGCTCAAGGCGGACCGGCCACCGGAGGCGCAGTAGACGATCACGGTCTTGCCCTTGTCGAAGCTCTTGTCGTGATAGGGCGAGTCGGGGTCGGCGCGGAACTCGAGCATGCCGCGCGAGACGTTGACGGCGCCGGCGACCTTGCCGCTCTTCTCGACTTCGGCGGAATCGCGCACATCGACCACCAGGGTATTGCCCTTGGCGATCATCTCCTTGGCCTGAGCCGGCGTGATCTTCGGGACGGCCGCGTTCGCCGCTTCCATTAACTGCTTGACGTTCGTTGCCATGGATTTCCTCCTAGTGATCGTTGTCGTGGGAACTGGTGGAATTTCCAGTCCGGCGTGTGCAGTGTGACCCAATTGAAAGCTCCGAGGGAAGAGTGATGTTGTCCTTGTCCCGCAGTCCACGGCTCGGAATAGTCCTTGTCGGCAGCGCGCAATCCGAGATGCAGAACAAGGTGATCTCGAGGATGAAGCGCTGGGGCGACGTCCTCCAGAAGGGCCATATCAAGCCGAACTGAGCAGGTCCTCGTGTTCCATGGTTGGCGGGTCGTTGCGGCCTGCTTCGTCATCGCGGCCTTCGCCTGGGCGTTGGGTCTGTTCGGCGCCAGCGTCTACCTGCAGGCCGTCACCGCCGCGCATGGCTGGCCGGTCTCGGAGGTCGCCTCGGCGATCACGCTCTTCTTCCTGGTAAGCGCCAGCATCCAGCGTCTCGTCGGCCGCAGCATCGACCGCTGGGGGCCGCGGCCGGTCCTATCGATCGGCGTTGTTTCCATGACTCTGGGCGTCGCGCTGATCGGGCAGGTGAGCGCGCCCTGGCAGCTCTATCCCTGCTTCGTACTGGTCGGCATCGGCTGGTCGACCCTGTCGACTACCGGCATCACCGCGACTGTGGCGCCCTGGTTCGAGCGCCATCAAGGGCGCTCCATGACGCTCGCCATCATGGGCGCCAGTCTGGGGGCGATCCTCGGCGTGCCGTTGCTGCTGTTCGTCTTGGCACGGCTTGGCCTGGGGCAGGGATTGATTGCTACCGGCATCGTTGCGGCGGCGTTCCTGCTGCCGCTGATCTGGCGCGTGCTGCGCTTTCGCGGTCCAGCCGATCTCGGCGTCGGCCGCGACGGCGAGGCGTCTGCCATGGGCACTGCGCCGTCTACTGGCCCGACGCCCGTCGCCACTCTGGGGCGGCCCCGCCTCCTGCTGTGGAGCGCGGCAGTGGGGTTTGCCCTCGCCCTCACGGTGCAGATCGGATTCATCACCCATCACGTCGCTTTGGCCGAACCACTGCTGGGGACGGCGGGAGCGGGCCTGCTGGTGAGCGCTACCGGCGTGACAGCCTTCGTGGGCCGGCTCGTGCTGGCGCGGATCGTCGACAAGGTCGATGTCCGCGGCCTGGCCTGCCTCGTCATGGCCGTCCAGACACTCGCCCTGCTTGCCATCGCGCTCTGGCCGACCGCGCCGATGCTCGTCGCGGCGAGCTTGGTCTACGGCTACGGTATCGGTCATGTGACGACCCTCGGTCCCGTCGTCGTTCGCCGCGAGTTCGGCGCCGCTGCTTTCGGCGCGACCTACGGCACGGCCGCGACGGTCATCCAACTGACGTCGGCTTTCGGACCGGCCTTGCTGGGCTTCCTGCGCGATGGATTTGGCGGGTATGGGCCGGGGCTGGTGCTGGCCTCGATCATCACGACAGTGGGCTGCTTGGCGCTGTTCGCCGGAAGGCGATGGGGCCGCTAGATCTGCGGGGGCTGGTGTTGCCATGCCTCGCACTTTCCGCGATGAAGTTGGCATGGATACAATCGCCGCCCTGATGCCGGCTGACCGCACGGCGTCTGAACATTTCGACGTGCTGATCGTCGGCGCCGGCCTTTCCGGCATTGGCGCCGCCTGGCACTTGCAGAAGGAATGCCCGGGCAAGAGCTACGCCATCGTCGAGGCTCGCGAGGCAAGCGGCGGCACCTGGGATCTCTTCCGTTATCCCGGCGTCCGTTCCGACTCCGACATGTACACGCTGGGCTATCGCTTCCGGCCCTGGAAGGACGCCAAGGCGATCGCCGACGGCCCGTCGATCTTGTCCTACATCCGCGAGGTCGCAAGCGACCACGGCATCGACCGGAAGATCAAATACCAGCATCGCGTCGTCGGCGCTTCCTGGTCCACGCCCGACTCGAAATGGACGGTTGAGCTTGAGCGTGGTCCGAACAAGCAACGCGTCTTCATCTCCTGCGGCTTCCTGTGGATGTGCAGCGGCTACTACCGCTACGAAGCGGGATATCTGCCCGAGTTCACCGGCGTCGACCGCTTCAAGGGCCGGATGGTCCATCCGCAGCACTGGCCGCAGGACCTCGACTATGCCGGCAAGAAGGTCGTGGTGATCGGCAGCGGCGCCACGGCGGTTACCGTGGTGCCGGCGATGGCCGAGACGGCGGCTCACGTCACCATGCTGCAGCGGTCGCCGACTTATGTCGTGGCACGGCCGGCCGAGGATCCGATCGCCAACAAGCTCAAGCGCAAGCTGCCGCTTGGCCTCGCTTACATGATGACGCGCTGGAAGAACGTGCTGCTCGGCATGTATTTCTACCAGATGTGCAAGCGCAAGCCGGAGAAGGTGAAGAGCCTGATCCTGGGTGGCGTGCGCCAGATGCTGGGGCCGGACTACGATGTCGGCAAGCATTTCACCCCGCGCTACAACCCCTGGGACCAGCGCCTTTGTCTCGTGCCCGATGCGGACCTGTTCCGCGCCATCCGCAAGAAGCGCGTCTCCGTCGTCACCGACCAGATCGAGACCTTTACTGAGACGGGTGTCAAGCTGAAGTCAGGCGAAGAGCTGGAGGCTGACATCGTCGTGACGGCGACCGGGCTGGTCCTGCAACCGCTCGGTGGCGCGAGCCTTGTCGTCGACGGCAAGCCGGTGAAGCCTTCGGAGACGATGATCTACAAGGCCATGATGTACAGCGACATCCCGAACCTCGCCTCGGTGTTCGGCTATACCAACGCGTCGTGGACACTGAAGGCCGATCTCGTCTGCGAGTATGTCTGTCGCCTGCTGAACCATATGGACCGCAAGGGCTTCAGGCAGTGCACGCCACGCAACAACGATCCGACCCTGACCGAGGAGCCGTGGGTCAACTTCTCATCGGGCTATATCCAGCGTGCGCTGGCGCATCAACCCAAGCAGGGCTCCAAGCGCCCCTGGAAGCTCTATCAGAACTACGCGCTGGATCTGGTAAGCCTGCGCTACGGTTCGGTCCGCGACAAGGCAATGGCTTTTACGCGTTGAGGGGACGGCGCCCTGCGGAGCGCGTTCCACCGGACGTCACTTCTTCAGCACGTCGTCGAGGCGCTCGTAGCTGCGGGCCATGCCCTGGTCCATGCCCGACGTCAGGACCATGTCGCGCACGACCGGCGACGCATAGACGATCCTCATGGTCACCGTCGTCTTGCCGTCCTTCTCCGCAAACAGCGTCGTGATTGTGGCCTCGCCCTGTGTCCAGTCCTGGTCGAATCGCTCCGTGTGGACGATGCGCTCGGGGGCCACGACTTCTTTGAAGACCGCATTGAGGGACATGCCGGCACTGCGGTCCGCATTCTGCCATTCGTAGCGCCCCTTGCCGCCGGGGCGGAGATCAATGGTGCATACCGGCATCGACCAACCATCGGGCCCCAGCATCCAGCGCTTCACCAGCTCTGGCTTGGTGAAGGCCTCGAATACGAGATCGCGCGGCGCATCGAAGCTGCGTTCGATCACGATCTCGCAGTCGCCCTGAGGGGTGAGCTTCATGGCATGCCGTCTCATTTACGGACTCCCTTTCTGGACTTGATGGTGGGCTTGCGCTTGGCGGTCGCTCGACGCTCCGCCTTCATTTCTTCGAGCAGGGCGTCGAGGCGCTGAAAGCGCGCTTCGAAGAGCTCGCGGTGGTATTCGAGCCAGGAGGTGGCTTCGGCGAGCGGCTTGGGCTCCAGCCGGCAGGGGCGGCGTTGCGCGTCCTGGCTGCGCGAGACCAGCCCCGCTTGCTCAAGCACCTTGATGTGCTTGGAAATGGCGGGCTGGCTCATGTCGAAAGGGCGGGCCAGCTCCATCACGGAAGCCTCGCCCTGGGTGAGGCGGGCAATGATCGCCCGGCGCGTCGGATCGGCCAGGGCGGCGAAGGTGGCGTCGAGGTGTTGCGTCAACAGCATGACATAACCAAAGAATTATATAACCAATTAGTTATGGTAAGGCGCATGCCATGCGTCAAGCATGAACTCGACGTTCTTTAAGTGAAGGCGACCTCGACCGAGCCGAAGGGGCCGAAGTCGGCGACGTAGGTTTCGCCGGCCTTCGGTGCGAGCATGCCGGTCAACGTGCCGGTGCTCACCATTTCGCCGGCCTTCATTCCGACGCCGGTGCGCGAGAGTTCGTTGGCGAGCCAGGTGAGGGGCACCATCGGATGATCGAGCGCGTCGGCGGCGGTGCCCTTGCGGCGAAGCTTGCCATTGGAGGAGAGCGTCGCCTCCTGCCCGGTGATGTCGCGCTTGCGCCAATCCTCGATCGGCGGTCCATAAATGATGGTGCCGGAGCCCGCGCCGTCGGCCAAAATCGCCGGCAAGGGCGGAAAGACCGAATCGTGGATGAACCGGCACTCCGCCAGCTCCAAGCCGGGATGCAGCGACGCCACGGCCTCGGTCACTTCTTCGACAGAGTAGGGCTTCTCGCGTGGCGGCAGGTCGCTGCCGAGCTTGGCCTGATACTCGACCTCGGGGATCGGGCTCGCGAGCTTGGCGCGCTCCACGGTGACGGGTGTCGGCTTGGCGAAGTAGACACGGCCGTAGATCGGCGAATCCGTACGCAGCGCCTTCTGCATTTCCTCCTTCATGGCGGCGATCTTCCAGCCACGCACCGGCCAGCCGAGTTCCTCGGCAACGAGGCCTGCGATCTTGTAAGCTGTGGCCTTGTCCGGCGGCACGAGGTTGGCGGCGAGGCCACTCTGCTGGCGGCCATCGCGGCGAAGAGAGGCGAGCAGACGGGCGAGTTCACTTTGGTGTTGAGGAGTCATCGGGGACCTTCGTCGCTGGGGGTGGGATCCAGCGCAATGGTTGCGCTTGATTGTCCATCGGTGTTCCTTAGCAGAAAGCGGAGGAGAGGCGATGCGCACGCAAGCGGAAAAAGGCCGGGAGTTTCGTAGGCTGCACGAACGACAGGGTCTGCTGTTGTTGCCCAATCCGTGGGATGCCGGCACTGCGAAATTGTTGCAGTCGCTGGGGTTCGAGGCACTGGCGACGACGAGCCTCGGCATGTCGAACGCGCTCGGCAGGGTCGACGGCGACAATGCCGTGAGCCGTGCCGAGCTACTCGAAAACTGCCGCGTTATCGCCGAGGCTACCGACCTGCCGGTCAATGCCGATCTCGAGAATGGCTACGCTGACGACCCGAAGGAAGCGGCGACCATTCTGCGCGATGCCGCGGCGGTGGGCATCGTCGGCGGCTCGATCGAGGATTGGAGCGGCGAGCGTATCTACGATTTCAATCATGCGGTCGAGCGCGTGCAGGCCGGCGTCGAGATGGCGCGCTCGCTCGACGTGCCGTTTACCTTCACGGCACGGGCCGAAAACCTGATCCGCGGCGTCAGGGATCTCGACGATACGATCTGCCGGCTCAAGGCGTTCGAGGCGGCCGGAGCCGACGTGCTCTATGCCCCCGGCCTGCGCGACCTCGCGAGCATGCGCGCCGTGGTCTCCGAGATCGGCAAGCCGTTGAACGTGGTGATGAGCGCAGGCGACCCCGATCTCACAGCCGATCAGATCGCCGCGGTCGGTGTGAAGCGCATCAGCGTCGGCGGCGCGCTTTCGCGGCTGGCATTGGCGGCCTTCATGAAGGGCGCTCGCGACATGAAGGCCGGCAGCTTCCTCTGGATGCGCGATACGATGCCGACCAGCGATCTCAAGACGGTGTTCGGCGCCTAGGATGCCGCGCAAGGTCAAGGCCGTTCCCCGCGCGGGAGAAGGCAAGCGTGGCCCCGATGGCTACCTCGGCTATCTCGTGCGTCAGGCCCATGTTGCGGTCCGGGCCGCCATGGACAAGGCGCTCGCCGAGCTGGGCGTGACGTCGCCGCAGTTCGTCGTACTGACGATGATTGGTGCCTATCCCGGCCTTTCTGGCGCAGACCTTGCACGACTCACGTTCTTGACGCCGCAGACCATCAACCTGATCGTGGGCAACCTCGTAAAGGCCGGCGCAGTCGGAAAGTCGGCCGATCCGGCACACGGCCGCATCCTGCGCCTGCAGACGACGGCCGAAGGCGAGGCGCTGCTGAGGCGCTGCAAGGTCCGCGTCCAGGAGGTCGAGGAGCGGCTCGCAGGGCTGGTTGGGCGTGAGGAGGAGAAGGTGGTGCGCCGCTGGCTGGCGGCGGTCGGTGCAAAGCTGGCGACAGACCGTTGAGCGCCATATAGGCAGAACCGATAGGATTCATTTGAAATATATACTGGACGGATAGAGGCTGCGAATTGATCTTTTCCGCTGTCCGGCAATGCTGCTGTATCGTTGGCGTAACGGAAAGTTCATGATTGCCCTGTAGCGCAACGTCTCTACCGGGCTTGAGACAGGGACAAACAAGGGGGATGAAATGACCGGGAACAACATCATCAGGCGGGCCGCACTGGCAGGCGCTGCCGCATTTGCCATGGTTGGCCTGACGGCCGTCCCGGCTTTCGCTCAGAAGACCAAACTCACCGTCTACACGGCGCTGGAGAACGACCAGCTCGATCCGTTCAAGAAGGCTTTCGAGGCCGATAATCCCGGCATCGAGATCGCCTGGGTGCGTGATTCCACGGGCGTCGTCACGGCCAAGCTGATTGCCGAGAAGGACAATCCCCGCGCCGACGTGATCTGGGGCCTTGCGGCGTCCAGCACCGCGCTGTTCGCCACCATGGGCATGATCGAGCCCTATGCGCCGAAGGGCGTCGAGGCGTTGAAGCCGATGTTCCGCAGCGGCAAGACGCCCGACACCTGGGTCGGCATGGACGCCTATCTCTCGCTGGTCTGCTTCAACACCGCCGAAGGCAAGAAGGGCAATAAGCCGGTGCCGACGAGCTGGGCCGATCTCACCAAGCCCGACTACAAGGATTCCATCGTGATGCCGAACCCGGCTTCGTCGGGCACCGGCTACCTCACGATCGCTGCCTGGCTGCAGATCATGGGCGAGGAAGCGGGCTGGAAGTACATGGATGCGTTGCACCAGAACATCGCGCAGTACATCCATTCCGGTTCGGCGCCCTGCGTTCAGGCCGCCAAAGGCGAGCGCCTGATCGGTATCGGCCTCGACATGCGCGGCGCTTCCGAGAAGACCAAGGGCGCGCCGATCGATCTCATCGTGCCGAAGGAAGGTCTGGGGTGGGAGCTCGAAGCCACCGCGATCATGAAAGGGACGAAGAACCTCGATGCCGCCAAGAAGCTCGCGGACTGGGCGGTGACCAAGAAGGCCAACGAACTCTATGCCAAGACCTATGCCGTGGTCGCACTGCCGGGCGTGAAGGCCGCGCCGGTCAACTATCCGGTCAATGCCGAGCCCGCGATGATCAAGAACGACATGGAATGGATGGCCAAGAACCGCGAGCGTATCCTGGCGGAATGGACCAAGCGCTACGACGGCAAGTCCGCCCCGAAGAAGTGATCCGCACCGCGTGACCTACCTAGAGGTTCGTAGTCTTTCCAAGCGCTACGGCGACTTTACTGCTCTCGGCGATATCACGCTCGATATCGCCGAAGGCGAGTTCGTCTGCTTCCTGGGCCCCTCTGGCTGCGGCAAGACCACCTTGCTGCGGGCTATCGCCGGGCTCGATCCGCAGAGCTCCGGCACGATTCGGCAGAAGGGGCAGGACGTGTCGGCGCTGCCGCCGGCCAAGCGCGACTTCGGCATCGTCTTCCAGTCCTACGCACTCTTTCCCAACCTGACGGTGGCCGACAATGTCGGCTACGGGCTGGTCAACCGGCGTGACAAGAAGGCCGCGATTGCCGCTCGCGTTCTCGAGCTGCTGGCGATGGTGGGCTTGCCCGACGCCGGCCCGAAATATCCAGCCCAGCTCTCCGGTGGCCAGCAGCAGCGCGTGGCGCTGGCGCGGGCGCTTGCGACGTCGCCCGGGCTGTTGCTCCTCGACGAACCGCTGTCGGCGCTCGATGCCCGCGTCCGCCTGAGGCTCCGTCACGAGATCAAGGCCCTGCAACGCCGGCTCGGGGTGACCACCATCATGGTGACGCACGACCAGGAGGAGGCGCTCACCATGGCCGACCGCATCGTGGTGATGAACCATGGCGCCATCGAGCAGGTCGGCACGCCGCAGGAAATCTATCGGCATCCGGCATCCGCGTTCGTCGCGGATTTCGTCGGCTCGATGAACTTCCTCCAGGGAACCCTGATGGCGCCCGACAAGGTCCAGGTGGCCGGCGTCGACTTCGCCTGTCCGGGACAGGAGGGATTGGCCCCGGGACAAAAGGTCAATCTCTGTATCCGGCCCGAGGATGTGCGGGTGCGCGACCTGCCTCAGGGCGTCGCCAATCGCGTGACGGTCGAGGTGGCCGAGCTCGATTTCGTCGGCGCCTTCTGCCGGGCCACGCTCAAGGCCGCCCTCAAGAGCCCCTCCGCCGATGTGGCGATGACCGCCGACTTCTCCAGCAACCTGATTCGTGACCTGGGCGTCGAGCGCGGCACCCGGCTCGACGTCGCCCTGCCACCGGATCGGCTCAGGGTCTTCGCCGCGTGAGCCTCGCGGTACCGTCGACAAAAGTCGGTCTCTCGCGCGACGACCTCGTCATGCGCGGGGGCGTGGTGCTGCTGGCAGCGCTCCTGCTGGTCATCGTCGGGCTGCCGCTCTGGGCCTTGCTGGCCAAGGGCTTCGAGGACCGCGACGGCAAGTTCGTTGGCCTCGCCAACTATGTTTCCTATTTCTCGACGCCCGCACTCTTCAACTCGGCACTGAACAGCCTGCACGTGGCGGCGGTCAGCACTGTGATCGTCGTGCCGCTGGCCTTCCTCTATGCCTATGCGCTGACTCGGACGGTGCTGCCCATGCGCTGGCTGTTCCAGGGCGTGGCGCTGATCCCAATCTTCGCGCCCTCGCTGCTGCCGGGCCTGGCGCTGATCTATCTCTTCGGCACGCAAGGCTTCTTCAAGGCGCTCCTGGGGGGAGGTTCGATCTACGGTTTCGACGGCATCGTGATCGCGCAGGTCTTCTACTGCTTCCCGCACGCGACCCTGATCCTGGTGACCGCGCTCGCGACCGCCGATGCGCGGCTCTACGAGGCGGCCGATGCGCTGGGGGCCAGCAAGCTCCGCGTCTTCTTCACCGTGACCCTGCCGGGCGCCAAGTACGGCCTTATCAGTGCGGCGCTTGTCATCTTCACTCTGGTGATCACCGACTTCGGCATCGCCAAGGTGATCGGCGGCAACTTCAACGTACTGGCGACCGACGTCTACAAGCAGGTGATCGGCCAGCAGAACTTTTCGATGGGCGCCGTGGTCGGCATGGTGCTGCTGGCACCGGCTGCACTTGCCTTCGTGGTCGACCGGCTGGTGCAGCGAAAGCAGGTGGCGCTGCTCACAGCGCGGGCGGTGCCGCTGGAGCCCAAACCCAAGCCCGGGCGCGATTTCCTTGCCACGCTCTTCTGCACCGTGGTGTCGCTTGGCATCCTGGCGATCCTCGGGATGGCGATCTGGGGGTCGCTGATCAAGTACTGGCCGTACAACCTCAGCTTGACGCTCGACAACTACGACTTCGCCAAGTTCGACGCCAACGGCTGGGATTCGTACTGGAACTCGGTGGAGATGGCGGTGGGCGCCGCCCTGTTCGGCACGACGCTGATGTTCACTGGCGCCTGGCTCACCGAGAAGACGCGCGATTTCCATATCGTTCGCGGCGTCGTTCAGTTGCTTGCTTTCCTGCCCATGGCAGTGCCCGGACTGGTCCTCGGCTTGGGCTACATCTTCTTCTTCAACGCGCCTGGCAACCCGCTGGGCTTCCTCTACGCCACCATGGGCATCCTGGTGGTGAATACGGTGGCGCACTTCTATACGGTGGGGCACCTGACAGCGACGACGGCGCTGAAGCAGATCGACCCCGAGTTCGAATCCGTTTCCGCCTCGCTCAAGGTCCCGATCTGGCGCACTTTCACCAGGGTCACGACGCCGATCTGTCTGCCGTCCATTCTCGACATCGCGATCTACCTGTTCGTGAACGCGATGACGACGGTCTCCTCGGTGATCTTCCTCTATTCGCCCGACACCAAGCTCGCCTCGGTGGCGGCCGTGAACATCGAGGAAGCCGGGACGACCGCGGCGGCGGCGGCGCTCTGCGTGGTGATCGTGCTGACTTCGGCGGCGGTCAAGGTCGCCCATCTTCTCGCCGACCGTTTCCTCCTCGACCGCCTGCAGGCCTGGCGCCGGCGTTAGGCGGCGTTAGCCGCAGTTGCCTCTTTCATACTTCTTGGGGCACTGGCCGCCATCGCCGTTGGCGATGTTGATGTTCTGAAATAGCAGCTCCTCGGATAAGCGACCCTGAAGCTTGCGATACGCGACGCAGACTTTGTCCCTGTTGTCTTCATTGGTGAATAGGGGGAGCCAGTTTCCCGAACTATTGCCCCAATGGGCACTTCGGCATTTGGAGTCAGTACGGATCTTCGATTCTCCGATGTAGTTCCTTGCAGTCGCAAAAGACTGCTTCATGAAGTCTCGGTACGCGTTGAAGAAGTCTGAAGTGAATAGGACTTCGTTCGAGTACATCAGTCTGTCGAGATGGCGCTTCTTCTCGATGATGTTGGCTGGCGTAAGTTCCTTCCAGCTTCCGATGTAGAAGTGATACGCGTAGATGTCGTTAAGAAGCGGCGCGGCATCCTTGAAGATCGCCAACCTGAATTCACGAAGTCGATCTCGTTCGCGCTCTCTCGAATCCAGTATCTGCCTTTCGATTAGCTGTTGCTTTTCCCAGTTCTCCACGACGCCACGCTGAGTGCTTCAGAACGCATATCCGAGGAATGCGATAGCTACGGGAGTAACGATGGAAGCTGACATTTTCGCGACTTCGAGTGAGTTCCACAGGGTCGTGGCCAAGGATTTTCTGCTGGTTTTTGCGTGCACAGCGACCTCGTCTCTACTGTAAAAGTGATGCGAAGAACAACTATCAAGAGAATTACTCAAGAGTATGGTGACAATAAGTTGTGATCGTGTTCGACATGATCATCGTTTCAGGAGCGGAAGCCCTGTATTGAGGCGGTCATGAAGCAACTTCGTATTCCCGCCGTTTACATGCGCGGCGGCACCAGCAAAGGCGTGTTCTTCCTCGCCCATGATCTGCCGTCCGATCCCGCGGTGCGCGACCGGCTGCTGCTCCGGATCATTGGCAGCCCGGATCGCTACGGCAAGCATACCGACGGCATGGGGGGTGCCACCTCCAGCACCAGCAAGGTTGTGATCCTGTCGAAGTCGAAGCGCACCGGCTGCGACGTCGACTATCGCTTTGGGCAGGTGGCGATCGACGCGCCGGTCATCGACTGGTCGGGCAATTGCGGCAACCTCAGCGCGGCGGTCGGTGCATTTGCTCTGAGTGCGAGGCTGGTCGAAGGCCCGGCCGATGGGATGGCTACGGTGCGCATCTGGCAGGCGAACATCGGCAAGGTCATCGTCAACCACGTGCCGATGCAGGGCGGCGAGGTGCAGGAGCTGGGCGATTTCGAGCTCGACGGCGTGGCCTTTCCGGCGGCGGAAGTGAAGGTCGAGTTCCTCGATCCCGCGGCCGACGAGGAGGGCGGAGGTCAGGAGGGTAGCGGCGCCATGTTCCCGTCGGGCAAGCGCATCGACGTTCTCGACGTCCCGGGTGTCGGCCAGCTTGAGGCGACGCTGATCAACGCCGGCAATCCGACGATCTTCGTCGATGCCGCGCGGCTTGGCCTCACGGGCATGGAGCTGCAGGGCGACGTCAATGGCGACAAGGCGCTGCTGCAGCGGGTCGAGGCCGTGCGTGCGCTGGGCGCCGTTGCCATGGGCTTGGTCGCTACTACTGAGGAGGCGACAGCGAAGCGGCCACATACTCCCAAGCTCGCCTTCGTGGCCAAGCCGGCATCCTATATGGCGTCGGACGGCAAGCGCATCGAGGCCGGCTCGATCGACCTGCTCGCACGCATCTTCTCGATGGGGGTGCTGCACCATGCCATGACAGGCACCGGCGCGGTCGCCATTGCCGCCGCCGCAGCGATCCCCGGCACGGTCGTCTCGCGTGTGGCGCCGGTGGGCGCCGACGGCCGCGTCCGCTTCGGCCACCCCTCGGGAACACTCTCCGTTGGCGCCGAAGCGCGCGAGGAGGCGGGGCAATGGAAGGTCGCCAAGGTGATGATGAGCCGGTCCGCGCGACGCCTGATGGAAGGCTGGGTGAGGGTGCCTGCCGAGTGAGCCGCTGGCATTCCCCGGGCGGGCCGTGCAATTGATTGCACGATGAAGAGCGATGTCATTGTAATCGGCGGCGGCGTGATGGGATCGTCCGTCGCCTATCATCTCAAGTCCGATCCGGCCTTCACGGGTACCGTGACCGTCATCGAGCGCGATCCGACCTATGCGCGAGCCTCCTCGGCGCTGTCGGCAAGCTCGATCCGCCAGCAGTTTTCGACACCGCTCAACATCCATCTGTCGCGCTATGGCATCGGCTTTCTGCGCCGCGCCGGCGAACTGCTGGGTGTCGAGCTGGGGTTGCGGGAGCCGGGCTATCTCTTCCTGGCAAGCCCTGCCGGCGAGCCGGTGCTGCGGGCGAACCATGCGATCCAGAAGGGGGAGGATTGTGCGGTCGAGCTGCTCGACCCGGCCGCGCTGGTCGGACGCTTCCCGTGGATCTCGACCGAGGGTGTGACGCTCGCCTCGCACGGCACGGCCAACGAAGGCTGGTTCGACGGTCCCGCCTTGATGCAGGGATTTCGCCGCAAGGCGCGCGACCTGGGTGCGGCCTATGTCGCCGACGAGGTCGTCGGGGTCTCGGACCGTGTGGTGACGTTGCGCAAGGGCGGCCAGCTGGAGGCAAAAGCTATCGTGCTGGCAGCCGGCCCCTGGTCCGGCGAAGTGGCAGCGTGCGCCGGCATCGTATTGCCGGTCGAGCCGCGCCGGCGCTCGGTCTTCGTCTTCGACGTGCGCGAGCCGCCGGGGATAACGCCCCTCACCATCGACCCCTCGGGCACCTGGTTTCGGCCGGAGGGCCGTTTCTACATCGGCGGCACGACCCCCGCGGCAGGCAACGATCCGCCTGGAGCGCCGCTCGAGGTCCAGCATCAGGAGTGGGATGAGATCGTCTGGCCGACGCTCGCGGCCCGCGTGCCGGCCTTCGAGGCGGCCAAGGTCGTGAACGCCTGGGCGGGCTATTACGAGTACAACACGTTCGATCAGAACGGGATCGTCGGCCGTCATCCGGAAATCGAGAGCCTGATCTTCGCCACCGGCTTCTCGGGCCACGGTATCCAGCAATCGCCCGCGGTCGGCCGCGCCGTTGCCGAGCTGATTATGCATGGCAGCTATCGGACTCTGGACCTCAGTCCTTTCGGTTATGAACGCATATCCGCAGGCCGGCCTATCCGGGAGCTGAACGTAGTGTGATACTCTCCGCCTCATGTGAGGAGAGAGTGCCGTGCCCGATCAAGCGTTGGTGAATTCAGATCTGCAGTCCGCGCTCGCCGAAGCGAAGCAGGCCTACATCGATCGCAACCCCAAGAGCTTTGCTCGCCACCAGGAAGCCTGCGAGGCGATGCCGGGCGGCAACACCCGCACCACGCTGCACAACTCGCCGTTCCCGCTCACCGTCGTGCGCGGCGAGGGGTGCCGCCTGTGGGATGCCGATGGCCACGAATACATCGACGTGCTGGGTGAGTATACGGCCGGCATCTATGGCCACTCCCATCCGGTGATCCGCGCTGCCATCGACCGCGCGCTGAACCACGGCTGGAACTACGGTGGCCGCAACGCCAACGAAGGCAAGCTCGCCAAGCTGATCGCCGACCGCATGCCGTCGATCGACCTGGTGCGCTTCACCAACTCCGGCACCGAAGGCAACGTGATGGCGCTGGCGGGCGCCAAGGTCTTTGCCCAGCGCAAGGGCCGCGCCAAGGCCACCAAGGTCATGGTGTTCCACGGTGGCTATCACGGCGGCGTGCTCTACTTCGTGAGCGGCGGCAGCCCGGTGAACGTGCCCTACGAGTACATCGTGGCGCCCTATAACGACATCGAGGGCACCAGGGCCCTGATCGCCAAGCACGGCGAGGAGCTGTTCGCCGTCCTGCTGGAACCCATGCAGGGCAGTCACGGCTGCCTGCCGGGCGACGTCGCCTTCCTGAAGATGGTGCGCGAGGAGACGGCATCCCGCGGGATCACCATGATCTTCGACGAGGTCATGACCTCGCGCCTCTCGCCGGGCGGCCTGCAGGGGTTCTATGGCGTGATCCCCGACATGACGACGCTCGGCAAGTATATCGGCGGCGGCATGTCGTTCGGCGCCTTTGGCGGCAAGCGCGAGATCATGGAGCTGTTCGACCCGACCAAGGCCGACTCGCTGCCGCATGCCGGCACGTTCAACAACAACGCGCTCACCATGGCAGCGGGTGTCGCGGGCTATGGCGAGGTCTATACGCCTGAGGCTGCCAAGGAGCTTAACGAGCGTGGCGATCGTATCCGCGAGCGCCTGAACGCCATCTGCGCCAAGAACAAGGTGGCGTTCCAGTTCTCCGGCATCGGTTCGATGATGACGGCGCATGCCACGTCGCGGCCGATCAAGTCGGCGGCCGACATTGCGGCTGGCAACCAGGACGCCAAGGAGCTGTTCTTCTTCGACATGAGCACCGCCGGCATCTGGATCGCGCGGCGCGGCTTCGTCGCTCTGAACGTCATGATCGGCGATGCCGAAGGTGACCGTTTCGTGGCGGCCGTCGAGGAGTTCGTTTCGGCCCGCAAGGCTCTTTTGCAGCCGTAAGGAGCGCCTAAATAGGTGGCATGAACGACACCAGCAATTTCCCCCAGCCGGTCGCCGGCACGGTGGTGCCACGCTTCGGCGACGTCGCCACTTTCATGCGGTTGCCGCTGTTTCGCGATCCTGCCGAAGTCGAGATCGGCATGGTGGGCGTACCCTGGGACGGCGGGACGACCAATCGTCCCGGCGCCCGCCACGGGCCACGGCAGATGCGCGACCTCTCCACGATGATGCGACGCATCCATCACGTGACCGGCGTGGCGCCTTACGAGCTGGCGAAGTGCGGCGATCTCGGCGATGCGCCAGTCAATCCCGCCAGCGTCGACGATTCGCTGGAGCGAATCGAGAAGCACTACGCCAAGATCCATGCAGCCGGTGTCGTGCCCCTGTCGGCAGGTGGCGATCACCTGATCACGCTGCCGATCATGCGTGCCATCGCGAAGGGCGGACCGTCGCTCGGCATGGTCCATTTCGACGCCCATAGCGACACCTGGGACACCTATTTCGGTGGCTACAAGTACACGCACGGCACGCCGTTCCGCCGTGCCGTGGAGGAGGGGCTGCTCGATCCCAAGCGGGTGGTGCAGATCGGCATCCGCGGCTCGATGTACAAACGCGACGACAATCAATGGGCCGTCGACCAGGGCATGCGCGTGATCACCATCGAGGAGTATTTCGACCTCGGCGTCGAGAAGGTGATCGCCGAAGCGCGTCGGGTCGTTGGCGCTGGTCCTACCTATGTCAGCTTCGATGTCGACGGCCTCGATCCGGCCTATGCGCCTGGCACCGGCACGCCGGAAATCGGCGGCTACACCCCGCATGAGGCGCAGCGCATGCTGCGCGGCCTGCGGGGGCTCGATCTCGTCGGCGGTGACGTCGTCGAAGTCTCGCCGCCCTTCGACATGAGCGGCAACACCGCCTTGGTCGGTGTCACCATAATGTGGGAGATCCTTTGCCTGCTTGCCGAGTCCGTGGCGAAGCGAAAGGGCAGGATCTAGGCCGCCAGCTCCAGAATCTCCTTCACTTCGGCAGGTGTCGGGATTGGCCGCGGGTTGCGAGGTACCCAAGGCGTGCCCATCGCCTGCTTGGCGATGCGGTCGAAATGTTCGCGGCCGATCTTCACGTCGGAGAGGCTGCGCGGCATGTCGAGGCCGCGAATGAACTGGTCGAGAACGTCGCCCGCATCCTTGCCGGGATGGCCCATTGCTGTGGAGATCAAGGCCTGGCGGTCGGCATTGGCCGGCCTGTTCCAGCGCATGACCGACGGCAACATGATGCACGACGTATGGCCGTGCGGGACGTCGAACACGGCGCCCAGCACGTAGCCGATGCCGTGGCTTGCGCCCATCGGAACGCCGGCGGCGATGCCGGCCATGGAAAGCCAGGAGCCGGTCTGGCAGTCGAGCCGCGCGGCCATGTCCGACGGATCGGCCTTCACGCGCGGCAAGCCGCGGGCCAGCAGAGACAGACCGTGCAGGGACGAGGCGTTGCTGTACTCCGTCGACTCGTTGGAGCACACGCCCTCCACGCAGTGATCGACGGCGCGGATGCCGGTCGAGAGCAGGAGCCACATCGGCGTGTGGCGCGTCACCTCGGGATCGAGGATCACGGCCTGCGGGATGGTGAGGGGATGGCGGAACATCTCCTTCACCTTGGTTTCCTCGTTGGTGACGCCCGCGATGGCCGAGAATTCACCGGCCGACAAGGTGGTGGGGATCGAGATCTGCCGCACGGTGGGCGGTTTCACATCGGACTGGCCGCGGATGCGGTCCATGTCCGCAGGCGTGCGGATGTCGTTGGCGAGGCAGAGCTGCACGGCCTTGGCGCCGTCGGTGATCGAGCCGCCCCCCAAGGTGACGATCAGATCGGCGTGGGCCTCGCGGGCCTGCTCGGCGGCGGCGATCACGGCCGAGCGTGGCGAGTGGGCCGGCATGCGGGCAAAGGTGCCGACGCACTTGTTACCGAGGGCCCGGCGCAGCTTTTCGACCTCGTCGGTCTGGCGGTCGAGTGTCCCGCTTGCCATGAGGAATACGCGTTGCGCGCCGTGACGCGACACCAGTTCGGATACCGCCTCGGCGGCAGGCTTGCCGAACACGACTTCGTCCATGCGACTGAATACGACTCGACCGGATGACGGCATTCTCTCCTCCCGCGCAGGGGTGCTATCGTGGCCGCGAAACACCTCGAGGGAAAGCATGACCGGGACACGGGATGGCGCCATCGGCCGCGCAGAGAAATATTTCGACGAAGGCGGATTCCTCGAGGAGCTGCAGCGTCGCGTGGCGATCCCGACGACCAGCCAGGAAACGGACTCCATGCCGGCGCTGCAGGAGTACGTCTCCGGCGAGATGACCGAGTCGCTGCAGAAGCTCGGCTACGACTGCACCGTCCTGCCCAATCCGCGCGCCGAATACGGTCCATTCCTGATTGCGCGCCGGGTCGAGGATCCCGCCAAGCCGACGGTTTTGACCTATGGCCATGGCGACGTGATCCGCGGCCAGGAGGAGCAATGGCGATCGGGCCTGTCGCCCTGGAAGATCGTCGTGGAAGGTGACCGGCTCTACGGTCGTGGCACAGCCGACAACAAGGGCCAGCACACGATCAATATCGCGGCTCTCGCCTGCGTGCTGCAGGAGCGCGGCTCGCTGGGCTTCAATTCCACGATCCTGATCGAGACGGGCGAGGAGACGGGCTCGCCGGGCCTCGCGGATTTCTGCAAGGCCAACAAGGCCGCCCTCAAGGCCGACGCGCTGATTGGCTCGGACGGGCCTCGGCTCGATCATCGCCGGCCGACGATATTCGGCGGCACGCGCGGCACCATGAATTTCAACCTCAAGCTCAACATGCGCGAAGGCGGGCATCACTCGGGCAACTGGGGTGGGCTCCTCGCGAATCCCGGCATCATCATGGCCCACGCACTCGCGACCATCACCGACGAGCGTGGTCAGATCAAAATACCGGAATGGCGGCCCAAGACTCTCACCAACTCGGTGCGGGCAGCGCTGGCCGATGCGCATGTCGATGCCGGGGAGGGTGCACCGGAGATCGATCCGGAGTGGGGGGAGAAGTCGCTGACGCCGGTCGAGCGGGTGTTCGGCTGGAACAGCTTCGAGGTGCTGGCGTTCAAGACCGGCAATCCCGACCGCCCGGTGAATGCGATCCCGCCCAGCGCCATCGCCTACTGCCAGCTCCGCTTCGTCGTCGGCACCGACCCGCACGACATCGTGCCCGCCCTACGACGGCACCTGGAAAGGCATGGCTTCGGCCAGATCGAGGTCGAGCCGGCGCGCGACGTCATCATGAACGCGACGCGCCTCGACCCCGAGAATCCCTGGGCCAAGTTCGCTGCGGCGTCGATCGAGAAGACGGCAGGCCAGAAGCCCAACATGCTGCCCAATCTCGGCGGATCGCTGCCGAACGAGGTGTTCACCGACATTCTCGGCATGCCGACGGTCTGGGTACCGCACTCCTATGCGGCCTGCTCGCAGCATGCGCCCAACGAGCACCTGCTGGCGCCGGTGGCGCGCGACGGGCTGAGGCTGATGACAGGCCTGTTCTGGGATCTCGGGGCGGCCGGACGCGTGTAGCCGTTCCCACGACGCATCGGGCGCTGCGTATTGACGACGCGCCCCCGCCCAATCACGGCTATGATCGCGCGAGCTGCGCGAAGAGGAGAACAGATGCCGCGTATTCCGTACTACGAAGTCGAGAACGCCACCGGCAAGCATGCCGAGTTCCTGGGCAAGCTCGACCCCATGCTGAACATCTATCGCATGCTGGCGAACTCGGAGCAGGGCGCGAAGGGCTTCCTGCGCATGGGAAATGCGCTGCTGCATCGCTGCGAACTCGATCCGGTCCTGCGGGAGCTGGCGATCATTCGCGTGGGGCGGCTTTCGCGTACGGCCTACGAAGTGTTCCAGCACGAACGGATCGGCCGCGACGTCGGCGTGACGGAGGACAAGATCGCGGCTCTGCGCGAGGCCACCATCGAGGCGGCGGCCTTCACCGACAACGAGAAGGCGGTGCTGCGCTACACCGACGACGTGGTGCGCAACGTCCGCGCTTCGGACAAGACGCTGAAGGCGGTGCAGGCTTTCCTGACGCCGGGCGCATTGGTCGAGCTCACGCTCACCATCGGCTACTACATGATGGTCTGCCGCTTCCTCGAGTCGATGGGTGTCGACGGCGAGGAAGGCCAGGCCGAATGGCTGAAGACGGCAAAACTCTGAGACGGGATGGAATAGGAGAGTTCGAGAGATGGCGTATCGCGTACTGGTCGCGCAGTTCATGCACGAAACCAACACCTTCAGCAAATTGCCGACCACGCTCGAAGACTATCGCAAGCGCTGGCTGATCGAAGGCGAGGCGATGGTGCCGCGCTTCACGGGCACGAAGAACGAGATTGGTGGTTATATCGATTCCGCCAAGAAGTACGGCTGGGAGCCGGTATGGGCTGGCGCCGCCAACGCGACGCCCTCGGGCAAGCTCACCAAGGAAACCTGGGAGCATATCCGCGACATGATCGTCGGCGCGGCAGAGAAGGCCAAAGCAGCGGGCAAGCTCGATGCAGTCTGCCTCTCGCTGCACGGCGCCATGGTGACGGAGACCGAGGACGATGCCGAAGGCGCGCTGCTCGAAGCGCTGCGCGGCGTGGTCGGCCCCGACGTGCCGCTGGTCGCCACGCTCGACCTGCACGCCAATGCCACGGTGAAGATGGCCAAGAACGCCAATGCACTGGTGAGCTATCGCACCTATCCGCATGTCGACGGCTACGAGCGCGCCGTGCAGGCGGCGGCACTGGTGCAGGAAGCACTGGAAGGCAAGAAACAACCGCGCTGCCTGCTGGTGCAGCCGGCCATGCTGGAGGGCGCCGACCATGGCCGCACGACGCAGCCCGGCCTGATGCGCGACCTGCTGGCCAAGGCCGATGCCTTCGAGAAGGAGCCGGGCATCAATGTCGTCAGCATCCAGGCCGGTTTCACTTGGGCCGACATTCCCTACACAGGCCCGTCGGTCGCGGTGAGCCACGAACCTGCCGCCGAAGCGCGCGCCAAGGCGGTGGCGGCGGCGATCCTCGACGAGATCTGGAAGCGCCGCGACGAAAGCTCGTCGGACTATCGGCCGATTTCCGATGCCATTGCCGCCGCGCGTGCGGGCGTTGGCAAGGAGGGGCCGCTGGTCGTGGCCGACGGCACCGACAATCCGGGCGGTGGCGGCTACAACGACACGACGCCGGTGCTGCAGGCGCTGATCGACGCCAAGGTTGAGAACGTGGCCTTCGGCACGATCTTCGATCCGGGCACGGTGCAACAGGCGATCAAAGCTGGCGTCGGCGCGGAAATCGACGTCGTGCTGGGCGGCCATACCGATCCGTCGATGGGTGGGCCGGTCAAGGCCAAGGCCATCGTCAAGATGCTCTCGGACGGCGAGTTCAAGAACGACGGCCCGATGAACGCCGGTGTCGGCACCTCGATGGGCCCGACGGCGGTGCTGCGCATCGGTGGCATCGACGTGGTGACGATCTCCAATCGCATCCAGACCATCGACCTGCAGGTGTTTTTGAGCCAGGGCATCGACCCGCGCACCAAGAGCGTGGTGGTGGTGAAGAGCGTCCAGCACTTCCGCGCCGCCTATGCGCCGATTGCGCGCGAGGTGATCCTGGTCGATTCGGGAGGCATCTGCTCGCCCGACATCACGCGGCTGAAGTTCACCAAGCTGCGCCGGCCGATCTGGCCGTTGGACGGGGTGAATGATCCTTATGCAGGAGCAGGAGCGCGTGCATGAGTCCCAAGTTCGAGACAACGGGCCCGCTGCCGGGCGCGGCGTTTGGTGCCACGGTACGGTTGCGCGACGGCGGGCAGGGCGCCGCTGCCGTCGTCGCGGCGGCTGAAACGGCGGCCGACGAGCTGGCTGCGGCGCTGGCCGAGGCCAAGGGGATTCTGCTGGTGCAGGGCCTCAACGATATTGCCGACGATCCCGAGCTGCTCATCCGCTTTAGCCGGGTGTTCGGACCGGAGGTGGAGGACTATCGCCACAATCTGACTGACCTCAAGTCGGTGCATGTATCGGTGCCCCAGATCCTCCTCGTGTCGAACATGCCGCCGGTCAGCAAGGCGCCGCCCAAGCGGCCCGAGCCCCCGCTGGCGGCCGACGGGCTGATCCCGGTGCAGTATCCGCATCGCAAGGGTTGGCACACGGACCAAAGCTATCGCCGTCCGCCGCCCGACATCTCGCTCTTCTACGCGTGACGCCCGCGACACGAGACACCGGCCAGACGCTGTTTGCCAACGGCATTCTAGCCTACGAGGCGCTGCCCGCTCATCTCAAGGCGAGGGTGGACGGCCTCCAGGGCCTGCATGCTCAACCGGGCAGCGGTCGCGGCCGCGAGGCGGCGCTCGCCGGCCGACCGCCCCGCGCCTTTGCCCCCCACGAGCGTTCGCAGCCTCAACCCGTCGTGCGTGCACATCCGGTCACGGGCGAGCGTGCGCTCTATCTCTGCGAATGGGGCCAGATGGACTGGTTCGAGGGGCCGTTCGTCGGCATGGAACCTGGCCCGCATGGCGCGGGGGCGGCCCTGCTCGACGAGATCATGGCCCATCTGACCGAGCGGCGCTTCTGCTATGCCCATGAATGGACGCAGGGCGATGTCCTGATCTGGGACAATCGTTGCCTCATCCACGCCGCGACCTGGTTCGACGGCGAGAAGGAGCAGCGCCTGATGTGGCGCACGACCGTCCACGGCAATCCTGGCGCCCACTATGCCGGCGAAGCGAAGAGTTGGATTCCGGCGACTTAGGGATGTTCCGGGCAGGCGATCCATAGCGCCGCGAAACCGTCATTCGACAGGCGACGGTTTCACGGCCGGAGTGCAGGAGGCGGCAATTCGGCAGCTCATGGCGTGAGGCCGGCGGCCGAGGAGCAGAACAGACGAGTTGGCTGTTTTGTGTTCATCGACCAAGATGGCCCACTCGTTCTCCAGGAAGGAGCCCGTCATGACCGTCACCATCACGCCGCTTACGTCCGTGTTCGCCGGCGAAGTTGGCGCGATCGACCTGCGGCGGGTCCATGATCGCGAATCGCTGGAGGCGATCCGCGCCGGCATGGATAGATACGCCGTGCTGGTCTTTCGCGATCAGAATTTCACTAACGAAGAGCAGCTCGACTTCGCCCAGCGTTTCGATGGCACGCTGCACGCCCGTACATCCTCCTCGGCCATTGGCAAGAATCGGTTCGGCAACGAGGCGCTGGCGGACATCTCCAACGTGGACAAGGATGGCAAGATCCGGGAGGCCAACAACCGCATGCGCGCCGCCGGGGTCGCCAACCGGCTGTGGCATACCGATGCGTCGTTCGTCGATCCGCCGGGGCGCTACTCCATGCTATCGGCTCGGGTGGTGCCGCCGGTGCGTGCCGATACGGAGTTCGCCGACATGCGCGCTGCCTACGATGCACTCGACGAGGACACCCGCGGCACAATCGAAGAGTTGCGCGTTTTTCATTCCATCGTTTACTCGCGCCACGTACTCGGTTTCGATTTCAGCGACGATGAGCAGGATAAACTGAAGGGGGCCGTCCATCCGCTGGTGCGCACCATCCCGGGTTCCGGTCGCCGAGCACTCTATCTGGCCTCGCACGCCGCCCATGTCGTCGACTGGCCGGTGCCGGAGGGGCGGCTGCTTCTGCGCGATCTGATCGACCACGCCACACAGTCACAGTTCGTCTATCGCCACATTTGGCGGCCGCATGATTTCGTGATCTGGGACAATCGGTGCACCATGCATCGCGCTCGGCCATTCGACGACAAGACCCATCGCCGCGAGCTTCGGCGGACCACGACGCTAGACCTGCCGCTGCCGGCTTCGGCTTAGACTACGATCTCTCAGCGCTTCTGGCGGAAGAACGTCGTCAACGCATAGCGTCGGCCCCGCGTCACCGGGCCGACCTTGTGCAGGAGCGAGCAGGAGAAGACAGCGGCGGCCCCCGCCGGCGGGCTCACTCGCACGCCGGCATATTCGGGGAAGACCAGCTCGCCGCCCTCGAAATCGTCGTTGAGGTTCAGCGACACGGCGAAGGCGCGATCAGCAGTGGTCGGTGCGCCATTGTCGCGATGGGCGCCGAAGAAATGCCCGCCCTCGGCGCTGTAGGACAGGACGACGTGCGCGTCGAAGGTGAACTGGCGGTCGAACGCGAAGACTTTGGTGAGCTCGGGGCCGATGCGGTAGGCCAGCCGGTCCGACACGGCTTTCTGCATCATCGGTTCGACGATCATATAGTCTTCCGTGCGCTTCAGCTCGGTCATGTTGACGGTGCCGTAGCGGCTGGAAACCCCGCCATCCTGGCGATCGCCCTTGCTCCAGAGGCGGATGAGCTGGGTGCAGAAATCCGGCTCGAAGACACGCGGCAGGACCAGCACCGGCGCCATGGCGGTGTTGAGCCGCACGTCCGAACCGGCGTTGGCGCGCACGGAATCGGCCAGGGTCCCGATGGCTTCGGTGGTTGCCGCGAGCACGCGAGTGTCGAAGGTGCCGGCGACGCGCTGGTTGGGGTCGAGCACGATCGCACGCTGACGCAAGCCCATGCCCTGGCCGAACGAGACGGCGCCGCCCTGGGAAAGCAGGGCAGGCAGGAACTGGCCCTTTTGATCGAGCAGCAGCAGCGGGTTTTCCGGCTCGGCGCCGAACTTCTTCCAGGCGGCGGCCGCCGCCGGTGTCTGGCTGGCAGAGACCACGACCAGTCGTGACGCCGCGGCCGTGCACGCAGCGCGTAGCGCCGCGAAGGGTTCCGCATCGATCAAGCCGAGATCGGCGACGGCCAGCAGGACTACAGGGTCGCCGGTGAAGGACCAGACGAACTTGCGCAGCTTGCCATCGAGGCCCGGCAGCACGAAATCCGGGAGGCGATCACCGACTCGGAGCGACAGGGCGTTGGTCATGGATCGATCGGCTGCAGAACCCGGAACTAGGGCTCCGAAGCCATTGCCTCGGAGCCCTATGAAACCATGGTGGGCGCTGTAGGGATTGAACCTACGACCCCACCCGTGTGAAGGGTGTGCTCTCCCGCTGAGCTAAGCGCCCGGGAAGGGGGGCGTATAGGGCCTGTTGACCGAATCGTCAACGGCTCCCTGCCGCGAGTCGGCCCAGTGCGGCGGGCAAGGCATCGAAGCGGTCGATGACGGCATCGGCGCCGAGTTCGCTGGCAGGGCGGGCCGTGTAGCCCCAGCTCACCAGCACCGCCGGCAGGCCTGCGCCGCGTGCGGCCTCGGCATCGTGGATCGAATCGCCGATCATCACGGCGCGTTTGGGATCGCAGCCCATACGCTCCAGCAGCATCAGGATGTGTCGCGGGTCGGGCTTGCGGACCGGGAAGCTGTCGGCGCCGGCTACGTCGCTGATCGGCGGCATCAGCTTCAGGTGCTCCAGGATCATGCGCGAGGGCTTCTCGAACTTGTTGGTGCAGACACCCTGCTTCAGTCTCTGCCCGGCGAAGTGGGCCACGACTTCCGCGACGCCAGCAAACGCAGTCGTATTGCTGATCGGGTCGGCCTCGTAATAGCGCACGAACTCGCGCGTCACGGCGCTCAGCGCCGCATCGTCCAGCACCTTGCCGTACTTGGCGAAGGCCTTGCCCATGGTGACCTTGCTGCCCTGGCCCATGAATATCCGTACATCTTCCTCCGAAACCGGCGGCAGGCCGTGGTCGGCCAGGACGTGGCTGACGGCCAGTTCCATGTCCTTGGCGCTGTCGATCAGGGTGCCGTCGAGGTCGTAGAGGACGGTATCGAAACGGGCGGCGATGAGCTTGTCGGTATCCATGCAGACTCCTCTAGCACATCCGCCTTGCCCGGCTGCCAGCCGCATGGCATCGGACGGGGCATGAAATCGCCTATCGCTGTGGTCGTGTTGGCCGCCGGAGCCGGCACGCGCATGAAGTCGGCTCTGCCGAAGGTCCTGCATCCGCTGGCCAACCGGCCGATGCTGCGGCACGTGCTGGCCAATGTGATGGCTCTGAAGCCAGCACGCATTGTGGGGGTCGTTGCTCCTGGTGCCCGCGACGTGATGGCGGCCTTCGCGCCGCATGCGACCGTGGTGCAGAAGAAGCCGCTAGGCACCGGCGATGCGGCCAAAGCCGCCCTCGGTGCGCTGCGTGGCCATACCGGCCCCGTCCTCGTCGTGTTCGGCGATGCACCGCTCGTGACGTCGGCCTCGTTGAAACGGCTGCTGTCTGCCTGCGCCAAGGAGCGCGCGGCCGTGGGCGTGCTGGGCTTCGTCGCCGGCGATCCGTCGCCTTATGGCCGGCTGATCGTCCAACGCGGCATGCTGGAGAAGATCGTCGAGAGCAAGGATGCGGACGAGATCGAGCGGACCGTCGATTTCTGCAATTCCGGCGTGATGTGCCTGGACGGGCGCCTGATCGCCGGCCTGCTGGCAGGCATCAAGAACAAGAATGCGAAGCGCGAATTCTACCTCACGGACGCGGTCGCGCTGGCACGTGCCGCCAGCCACAAGGCCATCGCCGTCGAGGGGGAGGAAGCGGAGTTCCAGGGGATCAACTCGCGGGCCGAGCTGGCAGTCGCCGAGCGGGCCCTCCAGCAGCGCCTGCGCGCTGCGGCGATGATGGGTGGCGTGACGATGGTCGATCCTGACACTGTCTGGTTGTCGGCTGATACCAAGTTTGCAAACGACATCGTCATCGGCCCCAACGTGCGCTTCGGCCCGGGCGTCGAGATTGCGGCCGACGTCGAAATCAAGGCTTTCTGCGACATCGAAGGGGCGCGCATCGGGCGCGGCGCCATCGTCGGGCCTTTCACGCGCATCCGGCCCGGCTCGGAGGTGGCCGAGGATGCTCACATCGGCAACTTCGTCGAGCTCAAGGCCACGCGCATGGGGCGCGGCGCCAAGGCCAACCACTTGGCCTATCTTGGCGATGCCGACATTGGCGCTGCGAGCAATATCGGGGCGGGAACCATCGCCGTGAACTACGATGGCTTCGGTAAATGGCGCACCGTCATAGCGGACGATGTTTTCATCGGCTCCAACAGTTCTCTTGTGGCGCCGGTCCGTATTGGCAAGGGGGCTAATGTGTCGGCTGGCAGCGTCGTGACCGAGGATGTTCCCGAGGGGGCGCTGGCCTTCGGGCGAGCCCGCCAAGTGACAAAGGAGGGGCGGGCGGCGGCGCTTCGTGCGAAACTCAAAGCTCGCGCGGCGGCGGCCAAGCGCGGCAAGAAGAAATAGCCACTCCTCAGCCCGGACCCCCTTCCCATGTGCGGCATCATCGGCATTATCGGCAAAGCGCCCGTCACGCCTCTGCTCGTCGACGCGCTCAAGCGGCTCGAATATCGCGGCTACGATTCGTCGGGTGTCGCCACCCTGGTGAACGGCCACATCGACCGTCGTCGGGCGGAGGGCAAACTGGTCAACCTCGAAGCCCGGCTGGCGTCAGAACCGCTGCCCGGGACCATCGGCATCGGCCACACGCGCTGGGCGACGCATGGCAAGCCGTCGGAGCGCAATGCCCATCCCATCGCCACCGATCGGGTCGCCGTTGTCCATAACGGCATCATCGAGAACTTCCAGGAGCTGAAGGGCGAGCTTGTCGCCGAGGGCCGGCACTTCGACAGCGACACCGACACCGAGGTCGTCGCCCAGCTCATCACCTCCTATCTCGAAAAGCAGATGTCGCCGGAGCAGGCGATGGGTAAGGCGATGGAGCGTCTGCGCGGCGCCTTTGCGCTCGCCATCCTGTTCAGCGGCCGGCACGACATCCTGATGGGCGCCCGCCGCGGCAGCTCGCTGGCGGTTGGCTACGGTGACGGCGAGATGTATGTCGGCACCGATGCGCTGGCGCTGGCGCCGTTCACGCGGCAGGTGAGCTACCTCGAGGACGACGACTGGGTCGTGCTGCGCGCCGATGGCTGCACCGTCTATCAGGGTGGCTTCGAAGTGAAGCGCGAGGTCCGCCAGAGCGGAATCTCCGGAGCGATGATCGGCAAGGGCAACCATCGCCACTTCATGCTGAAGGAGATCCACGAACAGCCTGCGGTCATTGGCGACACCCTGCAGACCTATCTCGATCCGGCCACGCGCTCCGTCACCCTGCCGGTGCTGCCGTTCGACTGGAACAAAGTGAGCCGCATCACCATGACGGCCTGCGGCACGGCCTACTATGCCTGCATGGTCGCAAAATACTGGTTCGAGGGTCTGGCCCGGCTGCCGGTCGAGGTCGAGGTCGCGTCGGAACTGCGCTACCGCGAGCCGCCGCTGCCCGAGGGCGGGGTCTGCATCGCCGTTTCCCAGTCGGGCGAGACGGTCGATACCCTGGCCGCCATCCGCTACGCCAAGGCGAACAAGCAGACGATTCTTTCCGTGGTGAACGTGCCGGAAAGCGCCATTGCCCGCGAATCGCATCTGGTGCTGCCGACGCTTGCCGGACCGGAGATCAGCGTCGCCTCGACCAAGGCCACGACGACGCAGCTCACGGTGCTGCTCTGTCTGGCGATTGCCGCCGGCCGGGCCAGGGGGACGCTCTCTCCCGAGGCCGAAGCGCGGCTGGCGCTGGCGCTGATCGAGCTGCCGGCACACGTCAATCAGGCTTTGAACATGGAGGAAGAGTACCGGCGCGTCGCCGAGACGGTGCTCGCCGAGGCGCGCGACGTGCTCTACCTCGGCCGCGGCTCGTCCTTCCCGATCGCGCTGGAGGGGGCGCTGAAGCTGAAGGAGATTTCCTACATCCACGCCGAGGGCTACGCGGCCGGCGAGATGAAGCACGGCCCGATTGCGTTGATCGACGAGACCGTGCCGGTGGTCGTGGTGGCGCCTACGGACGCGATCTTCGACAAGACCGCGTCGAACTTCGAGCAGGCCAAGGCGCGGGGCGGCAAGCTGGTCCTGTTGAGCGATGCTGCAGGCGTGGGGCGCCTCGGCAACCAAGCCGTAGTTTCCCTGACCCTGCCGACGGTCGACCCCGTGGTGGCGCCGATCCTCTACACGGTTCCGGTGCAGTTGCTGGCGTATTACACGGCCGTTGCCAAGGGCACCGACGTCGACCAGCCCCGCAATCTCGCCAAGAGCGTCACGGTCGAGTGACTCTCCATCTCCCCGCGATGCGGGGAGATGGCCGTAAATGGGAGAAGGTTAGCGCGTGCCTTGCGGCAGGCCAGGCGCAAGGCCCGGCGCGGGTGCAGGGGCCGGAGCCGGAGCAGGCTGCCCACCACGCGGTTGGGCCGGGCGTGGCTGTGCAGGCTGGGCCGGCTGCAGCGTCTGGATGAGCGCCCGGACCTTGGCCGCTTCACCTTCCTGCGCCTTCTTGAATTCGTCTTCGCTCAGGAAGCGATCCTTGTTGCTGTCGATCTCCAGGAACTGCTTCAGCGCATAGGCGGTGAGCTCGACGCGGTCGAGCTGGCCATCCTTGTTGGTGTCGATCTCGGCGAACTTGCGCAGCGCGATCTGCTTGCGCAGATCGAAGGGCAGGAGATTCTTGGCCTGCGGGCCATCGGCCGGGCCGGCCATCACCAGGTATTCCTGCTGGTTGACCTTGCCGTCGTTGTTCTTGTCGAGCTGGTCGGCCGAACGCATCTGCATATCGATGAACTCGTTCAAGGTCATCAGACCCTGGCGGCGGCGCGCTTCGGCCTGTTGGCGCTCCTGGGCCTCGCGCTGCAAGGAGCGCTGGACGATCAGGCGGACCTCCGGCTCGGTGACCTTGTTGTCGCGGTCGGTATCGTAGTTGTTGAACTCCGAGTGAACCAGCGCCTCGGCTTCGCCACGCTCGACGAAACCATCGCGGTTGGTGTCGAGGTTCTGGAATTCGGCCCGTGCCCGTGTCTTACGCTCCTCGAGCGGCGGCAGATTCGGCACATCGGGGGTCATCGGCGGTTCGGTGACCTTCAGGAACTCTTCGAGCGACAGCTTGTTGTCCTTGTTGGCGTCGAGCTGCTCGAACGACTTCATGCGGTACTTCAGGAAGTCCGCACGTGTGACCTCGCCCTTCTTGTTGACGTCGATATCGACGAACCACTGCGGCAGGGGAATCGCGGGCGGAGTCGCACCGGCCTGCCCCGGTGCTGCAGGAGCGGTAGCTGCGGGCGCGCCGGCTGCGGGAGGCGTGGCACCTGCTGCCGGAGGAGTCGCGGGAGCGGCCGCCGGCGGTTTGTTCGCGGGCCAGCCTTGAGTAGGCGGCGTCTGCGGCGGTGTCTGCTGGGCGACTGCGGGAGCGGTGAGGCAGGTAGCAGTGAGAAGGAAAAGCGACGGACGAAAAAGACGATGCATCGGCGGTAGACCCGCTTTGGGAGGGGAGGTTTCGTATCGGTTGCAATGCGTTCGCTGTCAATGTCCGCAGAGCGGCGACATCCTGCGGCGCAATCACGCCGAAAGCATGGCGCCGCGCCATTTGAGTTGCGTCCCACATTGGGATACGCCATCGTGAAGTATTGAGATGACTCCGAAGAAGGGTCGCAAGTACTTGGGAGGCAAGGGTTATTTCGACATGTTGGCATGCGATTTGTGCCGACAGTCGAAACCGGCACAATTATGGCAGCACCGTCCTCATCTCGCGGCTCGGCGCTTTTGAGCGTCCGTGACGTTTCCGTCCGCTTCGGGGGAATCGTGGCCCTCGACGGCGTCAGTTTCGACGTCTTTCCCGGCCAGATCGCCGGTCTGATCGGTCCCAACGGGGCTGGGAAGACGACGCTCTTCAACTGCCTCAGTCGCCTCTACACGCCGCACAGTGGCGATGTCCGGTTCGAAGGCCAGTCGATCCTGAAGCGTCCGCGCCACGACATCCCTCATATCGGCATCGGCCGTACGTTCCAGAACGTGGCGCTGTTCGACAGGATGTCCGTTCTCGACAACGTGAAGGTCGGTTGCCACTCCGTCAGCTCAACCTCCTTCTTCGAGAACGCGCTGCGCCTGCCCAAGGTCAAGGGCGAGGAGGAGCGCATCACCAAACGGGCCATGGAACTGATCGAGTTCATGGACCTCCTGCCTTTCACGAAGGCAATGGCCGGACCGTTGCCGTTCCCGATCCGCAAGCGCGTCGAACTGGCGCGCGCGCTGGCTTCCAGCCCCAAGCTGCTGCTGCTGGACGAGCCGGCCGCCGGGCTGAACCACGATGAGATCGAGGTCTTGAAGGGGCAGATCAAGCGGGTGCGCGAAACCCAGCACGTCACCGTGCTGCTGGTCGAACACCACATGAGCCTCGTCATGTCGGTGTCCGACAAGGTGGTTGCCATCGACTTCGGCAAGAAGATCGCCGACGGCACGCCGGCGGAGGTGCAGCGCGATCCTGAAGTGATTCGCGCCTATCTGGGGACTGCGTAAATGGCGGCACTGCTCGAAGTCAGTGGGCTGAAAGCCTTCTACGGCCAGACCCAGTCTCTCTACGATGTCGGGTTCGACATCCCGACTGGCGGCATCACCACTCTGCTGGGGGCCAACGGCGCCGGCAAGACGACGACGCTCCGCGCCATCTGCAACATGGTGCGCACCGACGGCACCATCCGCTTCGATGGCAAGAATATCCGCGGTATGGCCACCGAAGAAATCGTGCGGCAGCGGATCGCCCACGTGCCCGAGGGCCGCGGCACCTTCACGACGCTCACGGTCGACGAGAATCTCCGGATCGCCGCCTATACGCGGCGCGACAAGCAGGCCGTCAAGGACGAGCTCGAGCGGGTCTTTGCCTATTTCCCCCGTCTCAAGGAGCGCATCCAGCAACAGGCCGGAACGCTCTCGGGCGGCGAGCAGCAAATGCTGGCGATTGCCCGCGCGCTGATGCTGAAACCCCGCCTGATGCTGCTTGATGAACCGTCGTTCGGTCTGGCGCCGCTGATCGTGCAGGAGATCTTTCGCATCCTGCGGCGCATCAACGAGGAGGAGAAGGTGAGCATCTTGCTGGTCGAGCAGAATGCTGCCTTGGCGCTCGATCTGGCTACCCACGCCTACGTTCTCGAAACCGGCAAGGTCGTGATGTCCGGTCCATCCGACGTCGTGAAGAACGACGAGAACGTCCGCAAGTCCTATCTCGGCTACTGAGGCACAGACCATGGAACAGTTCCTCCAGCAGATCGCCTCGGGCCTGGCCAACGGTGCCATCTATGCCTGCGTCGCCCTGGCGCTGGTGATGATCTACGTGTCGACGGACCACATCAATTTCGCCCAGGGCGAGATGGCGATGTTCTCGACCTATCTGAGCTGGCAGCTCATGACCTGGGGCCTGAGCTTCTGGGCGGCCTTCATCGTGGCCGTGGCGCTCTCCTTCGTGATGGGCGTACTGATCGAACGGTTGATCCTGAGACCGCTGCATAGCGCGCCGGTGCTGTCGATCATCGTAGTGTTCATCGGCCTGCTGGCGATCTTCAATTCGGTCGCGGGCGCCATCTGGAGCTACCTGATCAAGGAATTTCCTTCGCCGTTTCCGAAGTCGAGCTTCGGCATCGCCGGCGTGATCGGGCCGCACCAGTTGGGCGTCGTGGTCGTGACGCTGCTCGTGCTGGGCCTGCTGTTCGTCTTCTTCCGCTACACCCCGCTCGGGCTGGCGATGCGGGCAGCCGCGCAGAATCCACAGATGGCGCGCCTGGTTGGCGTGCGCGTCGACTGGATGCTGGCGCTGGGCTGGGGACTTGCCTCTTCGATCGGCGCGGTCGCTGGCATCATGGTGGCGCACATCGTCTACCTTGATCCCAACATGATGGCCGGCATTCTGCTCTATGCCTTCGCCAGCGCCCTGGTCGGCGGCATCTCGAACCCCGCCGGCGCGGTCGCGGGCGGGTTCATCGTCGGCGTACTCGAAAATATGGTGGCCTACGCCGGCAACCAGATCGAGAAGGCGACCGGCATCTACATCATCGGCAACGGCGAGAAGCTCACCGTCGCCCTGATCATCGTCATCTTCGTCCTGACCGTGAAACCCGCCGGCCTGTTCGGCCGCGTCGTCGTGAAGAGGGTCTGAGGTATGGCCAGCGCGTCGAAAAAGTGGGTTCTCGGCATCGTCGTCTTGGCGTTCGTCGTTCCGCTCCTGAAGCCGTTCTTTCCTGACTTGATCTCGGACTATCGGCTGTTCCTGGTCAGCACCATGATCATCGCCTCGATCGCGGTGCTGGGGCTGAACCTGCTGACGGGCTTCAACGGCCAGTTCTCGCTGGGCCATGGCGCCTTCTACGCGGTGGGGGCCTACACCGCCGCCATTCTGATGGATCAGTTGAGCGTGCCCTACTGGGCGACGATCCCGGCAGCGGCGATCGTCTGCTTCATCGTCGGCTATCTGTTCGGTCTGCCGGCGCTGAAGCTCGAGGGCCACTACCTCGCGCTCGCGACCTTCGCGCTCGCCTTGGCGGTACCGCAGATCCTGAAATACAAGTGGCTCGAGGGCCTGACCGGCGGCGTGCAGGGCATCGTACTGATGAAGCCCGAGGTGCCGTTCGGCCTGCCGCTGACGGAAGACCAGTGGCTCTACTATTTCTGCCTGATCGTGATGGTGGTGTTGTTCTGGGCGGCCGCCAACATGCTGAACAGCCGCAGTGGACGCGCCATGATGGCGATTCGCGACCAGTACATGGCGGCCGACACGATGGGCATCGACACCGCCCTCTACAAGACCGTCACCTTCGGCATCAGCGCGGCCTATACCGGCATCGCCGGTGCGCTTTCGGCGTCGGCCATCGCCTTCGTCGCACCCGACAGCTTCAACATCTTCCTGTCGATCAAGTTCCTGATCGGCCTGGTGGTGGGCGGGATCGGCTCGCTGACCGGCTCGGTGATCGGCGGCGTCTTCTACGTGCTGGTCGACAACTCCGCTCAGGCACTCTCACAGTTCGTGAAGAACGATCTTGGGGTGCCGTTCGACCTCTCGGCCTATACCGTTTTCGGCGTTCTGCTGATCGCGATTATTTACCTGATGCCGATGGGAATTGCGGGCGGGGTTGCCATCGCCTGGCGCAAGATCAGGGGCGCCCGGTAAGGGCGAAGCGCAATCGGAGTCTCCACTCGCATAGCGAGTGGAGAGGGGCGGTCTGCCCGAATCGTGTGCAGATGAGACGAACGCCCGGTTGTATCGACCGCAGCGTCGCACGCACTTAAAGCCTCTTTAATTCGCCCATATTTCGGGCGAACATCATTCTCAGCCTATGAATAAAGGGAGGGTGTAAACGTGAAGACGAGTAGACGTGGTTTTGTAGGTGGTGCGTCCGCACTGGCGTTGTTCTCCGGCTCGACAGCCGCATTCGCCCAGAAGAAGTATTCCGATGGCGCGAGCGATACGGAAATCAAGATCGGCCACACCGGCCCCTATAGCGGCCCCGCATCATCCTACGGACAGATCGGCAAGACGCTCGAAGCCTATTGGAAGAGCGTGAACGATGCAGGCGGCGTCAACGGCCGCAAGGTCAAGTTCCTGACGCTCGACGACGGCTACAATCCGGCGAAGATCGTGGAACTGACCCGCCAGCTCGTCGAGCAGGAAAAGGTGCTGTGCCTTTTCAATACGCTCGGCACGGCCAACAACACCGCCATCCACAAGTACATGAACCAGAAGAAGGTGCCGCAGCTCTATGTGGCGACTGGCGCATCGAAGTGGGGCAAGCCCAAGGAATTCCCGTGGACGATGGGCTTCCAGCCCGACTACCACACCGAGGGCGTGATCTATGCCAAGCACATTCTGGCGAATGTGAAGGATGCGAAGATCGGCGTGCTGATGCAGAACGACGATTACGGCAAGGATTACTGGGACGGCTTCAAGGAAGGCCTGGGCAAGGATGCCAACAAGGTCGTGAAGCACGTGACCTTCGAAGTCACCGATCCCACGGTCGACAGCCAGATCATCCAGCTGAAGGACTCCGGCGCCAACGTCTTCTTCAATATCGCCACGCCCAAGGCGGCCGCGCAGGCGATCCGTAAGGCGGCCGATATCGGCTGGAAGCCGGTACAGTATCTCAACAACGTGTCGGCGTCGGTCGGCTCGGTGATGAAGCCCGCGGGCCTGGACAACAGCCAGGGCATCATCACGGCGCAGTATCTCAAGGACCCGACCGACAAGCAGTGGGAGAACACCGACGACTTCAAGGCCTGGATCGCCTGGATGGACAAGTGGATGCCGGGCTCCAACAAGGCCGACGCCAATCACGTCTTCGGCTACGCGGTCGCCAGCCTGATGCACGAGACTCTGAAGAAGTGCGGCAACGAGCTGACGCGCGAGAACGTCATGCGACAGGCGGCCAACTTCCAGAAGTACAAGCTGCCGCTGCTTCTGCCGGGCATCACCATCAACACCAGCCCGACGGATTTCTATCCGATCCAGTCGGTGCAGCTTGCCCGCTTCAAGGGCGAAAGCTGGGATCTGTTCGGCGACATCATGTCGGCCGAAGGTTCCTGAGAGGGACAGAGACAAATGCCGAGAAGGCCGCCGAAAGGCGGCCTTCTCTTTTTTGCCCCATTCGGCAGGCAAGCACGCGCCCGGTTTTTGTCGGGGGTATGTGCATGCGTAGGCGTGGTTTCGTAGGCGGGGCATCCGCTGCGACGTTGCTTCTTGCTTCGGGGGCGGCCGGCCAGAAGAAATACGACGACGGCGCCAGCGATACGGAAATCAAGATCGGCCATACCGGCCCGTACAGTGGGCCGGCTTCTTCCCTCGGTATCATCGGCAAGTGCATCGACGCCTATTGGAAGAGCGTGAACGACACGGGCGGCATCAACGGTCGCAAGATCCGTTTCATCTCCCTCGACGACGGCTATTCGCCTGCCAAGACCGTGGAGCTCGTGCGCCGGCTCGTCGAACAGGAGAAGGTGTTCTGCCTGTTCGATACGCTCGGAACGCCCAGCAACACGGCGATCCACAAATATCTGAACCAGAAGAAGGTGCCGCAGCTTTACGTCGCCTCCGCGGCATCGAAGTGGGGCAAGCCCAAGGAATACCCTTGGACGATGGGCTTTCAGCCCGACTACCACACCGAAGGGGCGATCTATGCGCGCCACATCCTGGCCAATGTCGTGGACCCGCGCATTGCCGTCCTGATGCAAAACGACGACTACGGCAAAGACTACTGGGAGGGCTTCAAGAAGGGCCTCGGTGCCGATGCCGCCCGCAGGGTCGTGAAGCACGTGACCTATGAGGTTGCCGATCCCACGGTCGACAGCCAGATGATCCAGCTCGCGGCTTCCGGCGCCAACGTCTTCTTCAACGTCACGACACCCAAGGCGGCCGCGCAGGCGATTCGCAAGGCGGCGGATCTCGGCTGGAAGCCCGTTCACTACCTCAACATCGTCTCGGCGTCGGTGGGAACCGTGATGAAGCCTGCCGGGCTGGAGAACGGGCAGGGCACCATTACCGCACAGTATCTCAAGGACCCGACCGATCCGCAGTGGGGCGACGATCCCGAGATGACGGCATGGCGGGCCTGGATGAGCAGGTGGATGCCGGGCGCCGTTCAGGCCGACGCCAACTACGTCTTTGCCTATGCGGTCACCTCGCTGATGCACGAGACGCTGAAGAAGTGCGGCGACGACCTCACGCGCGCGAATCTGATGCGCCAGGCCGCCAGTCATCAGAGGCTGCGTGTGCCGCTGCTGCTGCCGGGCATTACCGTCAACACCGGCCCTGCGGATTTCTACCCCGTCCAGTCCATGCGGCTCGCCCGCTTCAAGGGCGCGAGCTGGGATCTATTCGGCGACGTGCTGCACGCCGAGAGTGCCTGAACGCAGATGTCGGAGTGAGGAAGGGCCGTCGATATCCAGCGACGGCCTTCTCCCTTCTTGTGCGCTGCACCATCCAAATGGTCTCAACAGCTCGCGCGTTTTTCGCTTTCCAAGCCTCAAATTTCGCGCAACCCTGTTCTGCATAAAACACAAATCGGGGAGTTGAAGCGCGTCAAACCAAGGAGGCAACGTTGAAGACCAGCAGGCGTACTTTCCTGAGCGGCGTATCGACCGCCGCTGTCTTGTCCGCGTCAGGCGTAGCGTTCGCCCAGAAGAAATACGACGAGGGAGCGACCGACAAGGAGATCAGGATCGGTCACACCAACCCCTATAGCGGGCCGGCCTCGGCCTATGGCGTGATCGGCAAGACGATCGAAGCCTATTGGAAGAGCGTGAACGAGGCGGGCGGCATCAATGGCCGCATGGTCAGGTTCCTCACCCGCGACGACGGCTACAATCCTTCCAAAACCGTCGAGATGATCCGCGAACTGGTCGAGCAGGAGAAGGTGCTCTGCACTTTCAACACGCTCGGTACGCCGACCAATACGGCGATCCACAAGTACATGAACCAGAAGAAGGTGCCGCAGCTCTTCGTCGCCACCGGCGCGTCGAAGTGGGGCAAGCCGAAGGAGTTTCCGTGGACGATGGGCTTCCAGCCCGACTACCACACCGAGGGCGTGATCTATGCCAAGCACATTCTGGCGAATGTGAAGGATCCGAAGATCGGCGTACTGATGCAGAACGACGACTACGGCAAGGACTACTGGGAAGGCTTCAAGGAAGGCCTGGGCAAGGACGCCAACAGGGTGTCCAAGCATGTCACCTACGAGGTGACGGACCCGACGGTCGACAGCCAGGTGATTCAGCTGAAGGACTCCGGCGCCAACGTCTTCTTCAACATCTCGACGCCGAAGTTTGCCGCCCAGGCGATCCGCAAGGCCGCCGATATCGGTTGGAAGCCGGCGCAGTACCTCAACAACGTGTCGGCCTCGGTCGCTTCGACCATGAAGCCGGCAGGTTTCGAGAACAGCCAGGGCATCATCACCGCGGCCTATCTGATGGATCCCACGGACAAGCAGTGGGACGACAACGCCGACATGAAGGCGTGGCGGGCCTGGATGGCCAAGTCCAACCCACAGGGCAACGTGACCGACGCGTCGAACGTGTTCGCCTATGCCGTCTCCTTCCTGATGCACGAGACGCTGAAGAAGTGCGGTGACAACCTGACGCGCGCGAACGTCATGCGTCAGGCAGCCAATCACCAGAAGCTCAAGGTGCCGCTGCTGCTGCCGGGAATCACCGTCAGTACCAGCCCGACGGATTTCTATCCGATCCAGGCCGTCCAGCTTCAGCGCTTCCAGGGGGAGACCTGGCACCTGTTCGGCGATGTCATGCACGCCGAAAGCAGCTGATCTCCTGATTCCTCCGCTCCCGATCGCCCGCTGCGGCGGCCTTTGGGGGCGGAGGGACTATTTGCGCTGCAGCGCCTGGCGGCACTCGGCGGAGTCGATGCGGCCGTTCTTGTCGAGGTCGCAGCGCACGAAGTTGCGCTCGCCCTGGGCCATGAACTCCGCGAGCGTCACGACACCATCCTTGTCCGTGTCGAGACGCTGGAAGTAGCTCGACTGGCGGCTGGCCTGACGGTCGCTCGGCAGGACGCTGTTGCCGGCGGCCGGGGTGCGGGCAAAGAGTTCGTCCTGGCTCAACTTGCCGTCGCCATTGGTGTCGAGCCGCTTGAAACGGGCTTCTTGGCCGGCGTTCCACTCGTCTCGGTCGACCGCACCATCCTTGTTGGTGTCGTAACGCATGACGCCACTGGTGTTGCTGCGGGATTGCTGGGCGAGAGCAGGGGCGGCCAGGCCGAGCACGGCCGCGGCGAGAAGGATGAGCTTGAGCATATCTATCCTATAGGTTGTGTCAGAGACAATCTATACAATCATAAGTCTCCTTACCGCGCCTTGTGAGCCCCGATATAGTCCGGCCCGCGACCGAATTATGGCCGCGTTGAGGTTTTGTTCTCCTCTGGGGATATCCCATGGCCTACGACTACGATCTTTTCGTCATCGGTGCCGGTTCGGGCGGCGTGCGCGCTTCGCGCATTGCGGCGGGCCATGGTGCGCGCGTCGGAATCTGCGAAGACTACCGCGTCGGCGGGACCTGCGTGATCCGCGGCTGCGTGCCGAAGAAGCTTCTGGTCTACGGGTCGAAGTTCGCGCACGAGTTCGAGGACGCCGAGGCCTTCGGCTGGACGGTGCCGGCGCCTACGCACTCCTGGCCGACCTTGCGGGACAATGTGAACAGGGAAGTGGATCGCCTGAATGCGGTCTACCTGCGGCTGCTCGACGGCGCCGGCGTGAAGCTGCATATGGGCCGCGGCCGCCTGATGGATCGCCATACGATTCAGGTCGGCGACGAGACCATCACTGCCGACAAGATCCTGGTCGCCACGGGCGGCCATCCCGTGATCCCGCCGATTCCGGGCCGCGAACACGCCATAACCTCGAACGAAGTGTTCCACCTCGCCGAGTTCCCCAAGCGAATCACCATCGTCGGTGGCGGTTACATCGCCGTGGAGTTCGCGGGCATCTTCAACGGCCTGGGCGCCAAGGTCGATCTGGTGCTGCGGCGCGATCGCGTGCTGCGTGGCTTCGACGAGGAATGCCGGACTTTCGTGCACCAGGCGTTGGGCGACAGCGGTATCCGGCTTCGCACCGAGATGGAGATCGGCCGCATCGTGGCGAAGGGCGCGGATGGCAAGAGCGGTCCCTTCGAGATCCATACCCCGCATGGCGGCATGTTCGAAACCGATTGCGTCCTGTACGCGACGGGGCGCGCGCCCAATACCTCGGGCCTCGGGCTGGAAAAGGCGGGCGTTCAGCTCGACAAGGCGGGGGCCATCGCCGTCGACGAATGGTCGAAGACGACCGCGGAGAACATCTGGGCCGTGGGCGACGTCACCGACCGGATCAACCTGACGCCGGTCGCCATCATGGAGGGGCACTGCTTTGCCGACACCGAGTTCGGCAACAAGCCGCGCAAGGCCGATCATCGCGACGTACCGTCGGCCGTCTTCTGCCAGCCCGAGCTTGCCAATGTCGGTCTGACCGAGGAGCAGGCGAAACTGCAATTGGGTGAGTTGCGCGTCTTCACGGCCGCCTTCCGGCCGATGAAGTACACGATCTCCGGCCGGCACCAGCGGACCTTCATGAAGCTGATCGTCGAGGCGGCGACCGACAAGGTCGTGGGCATCCACATGGTGGGCGACGATGCCGCCGAGCTAATCCAGGGGCTGGCCGTGGCTGTGAAGGCTGGGGCCACCAAGGCCCAGTTCGACGCCACCGTCGGCATCCATCCGACGGCCGGCGAGGAATTCGTCACCATGCGCACGGCACGGGCCGATTCGACTCCCGAAAGGGCAGCCGCAGAGTGATTTTTGGGCCTTCCGGCCCGGCTGGTCTTTTATCCACAGCGCGTATAGGTTCACCACCCCCGAAGCGGCCCCCTTTGTTCCTGGTCGCCGGGTTCAGGAGGAGTCGATGACCGCGATTCAGGGCCCATCCAAGGTGGCCGCGAAAGCGCAGTCCCGCAGTTCGAGTGCCGCCGACTGGTCGCTGACCAGTTGGCGCAGCCGGCCAGCCTTGCAGATGCCGGTCTATCCCGATGCCGCCGTCCTGGCGAATGCCGAGGCGCGTCTGCGCCGCTATCCGCCGCTGGTCTTTGCCGGCGAGGCGCGCAAGCTCAAGGGCGCTCTCGCCAAGGTCGCCAACGGCGAGGCCTTCCTGCTGCAGGGCGGCGACTGCGCCGAGAGCTTTGCCGACTTCACCGCCAACAACATCCGCGACACGTTCCGCGTGCTGCTGCAGATGGCCGTCGTGCTGACCTATGGCGCCGGCGTGCCCGTCGTGAAGGTCGGTCGCATGGCCGGCCAGTTCGCCAAGCCGCGCTCGTCCAATGTCGAGAAGATCGGCGACGTCGAGCTGCCATCCTACCGCGGCGACAACGTCAACGGCTTCGAGTTCACGGCCGCCGCACGCCTGCCCGATCCGGAGCGCATGGTGCAGGCCTATAACCAGTCGGCCGCGACCTTGAACCTGCTGCGCGCCTTCGCCCAGGGCGGCTATGCCGACCTGCACGAGGTCAACCGCTGGAACCTCGACTTCGTGCACAACTCGCCGTCGTCGGAGCGCTACCACGATCTTGCGGCCCGTCTCGACGAGACCTTGAACTTCATGGCCGCCTGCGGCCTGACCTCGGCGACGACGCCGCAGATCGCGGAGACCGACTTCTTCACCAGCCACGAGGCGCTGCTGCTGCAGTACGAGGAGGCGCTGACCCGCGTCGATTCGACCTCGGGCGACTGGTACGACTGCTCGGCCCATATGCTGTGGATCGGCGATCGCACGCGCCAGCCCGATGGCGCGCATGTCGAGTTCATGCGCGGCGTTCGCAACCCGATCGGCTTCAAGGCCGGCCCGACGATGCCGACCGACGACCTGCTGCGTCTGATCGATACGTTGAACCCGAGCAACGAGGCAGGCCGCATCGTCATCATCGCGCGCATGGGCGCCGACAAGGTGGGCGACAAGCTGCCGGCCCTGGTGCGCACGCTGAAGCGCGAGGGGCGCTCGGTGGTGTGGTCGTGCGATCCCATGCACGGCAACACGGTCACGGCGTCCAACGGCAAGAAGACCCGCCACTTCGATGCCATCCTGAACGAGGTGAAAGCCTTCTTCGCGGTGCACCGTGCCGAGGGAACACATCCCGGCGGCGTGCATTTCGAGATGACCGGCCAGGAAGTGACGGAGTGCATCGGCGGCTCGACCGACATCACGGTCGATAACCTCAACGAGCGCTACGAGACGCAATGCGACCCGAGGCTCAACGCCAGCCAGGCGCTGGAACTCGCATTTCTGCTGGCCGAGCAGCTCAAGGCCGAGCGCCTGTCGGCGACGAAGGTGCGTCCGGCCGTCTGAGCAACAAGAAGGCAGCGTAGGCGAGCCGGGGGAAGTCGATGACGACGCAGCCGAGCAACGGCGAGATCGAGCGTTATACCGATCACTATTTCAATCGCACGAAGCAGGTGATCGGCCGCTTTGGCGATGCCCGCGTAACCTACGCCGTCTTCATGCGCCGGCCGGTGGTCTTTGCGCCGCGGCTGGCGCTGGAGTGGCTGGAGGAGACCGGCCGGCAGCGCAACACCAAGGTCGAACTCGACCTGCGCTACGGCGAAGGCAAGTGGGTCGGCGCCGGCGAGCCGATGATGTACATCACCGGCTCCTTCTTCCATCTCGTCGATCTCGAGACGATTTTCCTGCAGAAGTTGGGGCCGTCCTGCGTCGCGGCCTACAACGCCTGGACCATGTGCGCCGATCTGCCGAAGGCTGCCTTCCTCGCCATGGATGCACGCCATTGCGCAGGCCGCGAGATGGCCGAGATGATGGCTTATGCCGCGTCCGTTGGCTCCGCCCGCGCCAAGCGCAAGGTGGGCGCCGTCGGCTTCATCGGGAACGCCACGCACGCCACGGCGCACTTCTTCGGCCGCGAGCAGGGGCTCGGCACCATGCCGCATGCGTTGATCGGCTATGCCGGTTCGACCTTGCGGGCGGCAGAGATGTTTGCCGAGACGTTTCCCGGCGAGCCGATGACGGTGCTGGTCGACTACTTCGCGCAGGAGGTCTCGGACTCGCTCGAAGTCTGCCGCCGGTTCCCGGAGCTCGCTGCCAAGGGGATGCTCTCGTTCCGGCTCGACACGACGGGCGGCCGTTACGTCGAGGGCCTCGATCCGGCTTCGTCCTACGCCGTGCTGGAGCGCTTCTCGCCCGAATCGATTCGCGGCTACAGGAGCGAAGAGGAGTTGCGCTACCTCGTCGGTACGGGTGTTTCCGCCGCCGCGATTTTCCATCTGCGCGCCGAACTCGATCGTGCGGGCTTCAATGCCGTGAAGATCGTTGCCTCTTCGGGCTTCGGGCCGGCCAAGTGCCGCGTCATGGCCGAAGCCAAGGCGCCCATCGATGTGGTGGGCACGGGCTCGTTCCTGCCGTCCAACTGGACCGAGACCTACGCGACCGCCGACATCGTGGAATACAACGGCGAGAAGCGCGTGAAGATCGGCCGCGAGTTCCTGCATCGCGTCCGGCCCAACGGCAGCACCAAGCCGCTCTAAGCCTTCGGGAGACCCTCATGCTCAAGCTCTATTACGCACCGGGCGCCTGCTCGACGGCGTCGCACATTGGCCTCGAAGAGAGTGGTGCCGCCTACGAATCGCAGGCCTTGAGCTTCGCCAAGAGCGAGCAGCGGACGCCGGAGTATCTCAAAGTGAACCCGCGCGGCCGCGTGCCGGCGCTGGTGGTGGACGAGGGCACCATCGTCGAGAACACGGCGATCCTCGACTATGTCGCGGCCAAGTATGCGCCGCAGCTCATGCCCAAGGATCCCGTTCAGCGGGCGCGGGCGATCTCGCTGATGGCCTGGTTCTCCAACGGCGTGCATCCGAACTTCACCCATATCGGCCGGCCCGAGCGTTTCGCCACCGATACGGCCGTGTTCGATCACCTGAAGGCGGTGGGGCGGGAGAACTTCCACGCCAACCTCAAGGAGATCGACGGGCTGCTGGCTGGCAAGACCTGGTTCCTGGGCGACGACTTCTCGGTCGTCGACGGCTACGCGCTGGTCTTCTACGGCTGGGGCAAGCGCATCGGCCTGCCCGTTGGCGAGCTCAAGAACTACACTGCCTGGAAGGACCGCATGCTTGCGCGCCCGGCCGTGAGGCGCGTCCTGGAGCGCGAGCAGAGCGTCCTGCTGGCAGCCTGAACGTCGCGCGCTGTCGACTGCTCTTGACCCACGATTGTCAGGAGCGACAAAACCGCGTCGCTCAGGCGACGACGAAACTCTGATACATGAACTGCAGGTCCTGGCTTTCCTGCGGCGTGATCTCGCCGTCGAGGACACGCGCTTCCCAGTTCCTGAGCTTCCGCTTGATGTCGGCCGGCGTGCGCGGGCTCAGCAGCACCATGAAGAACTGTTCATGGGGCGAGAGATCGCGCTCGCGGCGATAGCCGAAGGGGCCGGCGCTGACGGCACGCGGAGGTGCCTCCGGTAGAGCCGGCGTGGGCGCCGAACGGGGAAGCACGGTCGTGTCGATTACCTGATCCCAGGTGAGACCGGCTTCGCGCACCATGGCCGAAGCGAGTTTAGCGGCCGCCAACGCCTCTTCGGCATGGCTGCTGTCCAGGATCTCGAGAACCTTGACCAGGGTGTTACGATTGAAGGTCGACACGAAATATGTGCCTTTGACTAATGAATGAGCAATGTGCACTAAGTGCCTATAAGATATAGATGGATTTGCCTTGGATCAAGCCAAGAGCCCACCGCCTTCTCCCGACGCGTCTTCGGCCTTCCCTGTCTACCTCGCCGGCCTCGGCACCTGGTTCGTGCCGCTCGGCATCCAGATGGTGCTGTTCCCCTGGCTGGTCGCGGTGGTGCTGCGCATGGACGCCTTTGCCGTCGGCGTCGCGCAGGCGGCCGTCATGGCGCCCTCGCTGCTGTTTCTGCCGCTGGGGGGCTTGGTCGCCGACCGTGGCAATCCCCGCCGCCTGCTGCTGCTCTATCACATGCTCTATGCCGCGCCGCCGCTGGCGCTGGCGGCGTTGCTGTGGTCGGGCGGCGAGGGCGCGTTGAGCTATCCGCTGCTGATCGCCTACGGCATTGCCGCGGGCGCGATCGGCGCTTTTGCCATCCCGACGCGCGATGCGCTGCTGCCGGTGGTCGCGCCGAAAGGGGCGCTGCCGCGCGCTGTTGCACTGGCCACGGCACTCCAGTTCGGCGGTCAGCTCCTGGGCATCGGCTTCGCCTCGTCGGCCGACCGTTTCGGCGCGGTGCCCCTGCTGCTGCTGCATGCCGGCATGGTGCTGGTGGGTTGCTTTGCCGTGAAGAAACTGCCCGATCCACCGCCGCATCCGCCGGGCGCACATGCCGGCTTCTGGCGGAGCGTCGGCGAGGGGGTATCGGCGGCGGCCAAATCGGATCAGATCTGGCCGGTGCTGTTGCTCAACTTCGGTGTCGGCGTTTTCTACGTCGGGCCGTTCATGGCGGTCCTGCCGCTGGTCGTGCGCGACAACTATCAGGGCGGGGCGCTCGAACTTTCCTATGTCAACTTGGCCTTTTGGGCGGCGACCATCGTGGCCAGCATGGCGTTGGTCGGGCTGGCGCGGCGCTTCACCCTGCGCGGCCGGCTGATCGGCGTTGCGGTGATGGTCGGCGCGGGCGTGCTGTTCGCCATGGCGACGCTGCCCCCGTTCCCGGTCTTCGTGGCGCTGAACTTCGTCTGGGGCATCGGCGCCGGTATCACCATGACGCAGAGCCGGACGGTGGTGCAGATCGTGGCGCCGGCGACGCATCGCGCCCGGCTGATGTCGCTTTTCCAGTTGGGGTTGAGCGGCGGCGGCCCGATCGGCGCCTTCCTGACGGGAACGATCTGTTCGGTGTGGGGCCTCAAGGTGGCGATGCTGCTGCCGGCCGGGGCCATGTTGGTGCTGATCGGCATCGTGCTGGTCCGCTCGCGTCTCTGGACGATGCGGACGGTGGAGTAGACGCTACTCCGCCGCAGCCTTCGAGGTGAGGCCCAAGGTCTGCCAGACGTCCTGAAGGGCATCGACCAGACGCGCCATATCCTCGTCGCCGTGCAGCGGCGTCGGCGTGAGGCGCAGCCGCTCGGTGCCGCGCGGCACCGTCGGATAGTTGATCGGCTGCACGTAGATTGCGTGACGCTCCATCAGCAGGTCGCTCGCCTGCTTGCAGAGCGCGGCATCGCCCACGAACACCGGCACGATGTGCGTGACCGACGGCATCACCGGCAGGCCGGCGGCGGCAAGGCGGCGTTTCAGGGTCGTGGCGCGCTCCTGATGGCGGGCGCGCAACTCCGGCTGGCTGCGCACGAGGCGCACGCTGGCAAGTGCCGCAGCGGCAATGGCCGGCGGCAGCGACGTTGTGAAAATGAAGCCGGAGCCGCAGGAGCGCACGAAGTCGATCGTCGCCTCGGTCGAGGCGATGTAGCCGCCCACGACGCCGAAAGCCTTGGCGAGCGTGGCTTGCACGACGTCGACCTTGTCGAGCACACCGTCGCGTTCGGCAACGCCGCCGCCCCCATCCCCGTACATGCCGACGGCATGGACTTCGTCGAGATAGGTGAGGGCACCGTAGCGATGGGCGACGTCGCAGATCTCGTTGATCGGCGAGATGTCGCCATCCATCGAGTAGACCGATTCGAACGCCACGATCTTGGGCGTCGCGGGATCGGCCGCGGCCAACAACTCCTCGAGGTGACGCACGTCGTTGTGGCGGAAGATCTTGCGGACGGCCCCGGAGTGGCGGATGCCCGCGATCATCGAGGCGTGATTGAAGGCGTCCGAGTAGAGTTCGCAGCCCGGCAGCATGGCGCCGAGCGTCTGCAGCGTCGTCTCGTTGGCGACATAGCCCGACGTGAAGACGAGGGCCGCCTGCTTGTTGTGAAGGGAGGCCAGTTCGCGCTCGAGCGCGGCGTGCAGCGTGTTGGTGCCGGAGATGTTGCGCGTGCCGCCGGCGCCCGATCCCTGCGCGCCGATCGCAGCCTGCATGGCCTCGACGACGGCGGGGTGCTGGCCCATCGCGAGATAGTCGTTGCTGCACCAGACGGTGACGTCGCGCGGCGGCTTGCCTTCGCAATGCAGGCGTGCCCGCGGGAAGGCACCCACGATGCGCTCCAGTTCGGCGAAAACACGATACCGTCCTTCGTCGCGCAGGCGTCCGAGATGGCCGGTGAAGAATGCCTCGTAATCCATCAAAGTAATTTTAGTCGTGTTGCAGCCTCTGCAGCAGACACATTTTAGTCGCGGGCGCGCGGTCCAGTTGCGAATCGCTCGCAGATCATATCAGCAATGGTACGACCAGCGCCACGCTCAGGAACAGGGAAACCGAGAGAAGGGGAAGTGTGCCGAGCCAACGTGTCTGGGCCGGCAGGCCGTCCCAATATCGCAACGCCGGAACGGCGGCCCACAGCGCGAAGAGCAGGCCTACGGCCCAGAACAGCAGGGCCAACGGCTGGGCGGTGTTGATCTGATCTTCGGTCGCCGTTGCGACCCCGAGTCCGATGATGGCCGGCGCGATCGAGGCGCCGAACAGGGCGACGGCCCAGATAGCCCGGTTGCGGATGCGGCGGCCCGTGCCGAACGGCGGTTCAGTCAAAGCCAAAGCACGAGCAACGCGACGGCCTGGGGCAAGCCAATGCAGAGAAGCGGGGTGATGGCCAACGAGCGCACTTCGCGGGGCAGGGTGCTCCAGTGGCGCAGGGCCGGCAGAGCGGCCCACAAGGCGACCAGAGTGCCCAGCGCCCACAATGACACGGCGAACAGCAGTGGAAGATGGATGGAGCTGTTGTTCACCATGCCGAGCGTCGCAATGACGATCGGCACGATGGCAATCGCGAAAAGAACCAGCGCCCAGACAACGCCGGTGCGTATGTGGCGGTACGTGCCCGACGGCAGCGTTCCGCCGGATACTGCGCCAGCGCTATCTGGGCTGAAGGTCATCTCAGCCCTTGAAGTGGCCTTCGGACTTGAGTTCGGCCAAGGTCGCGTCGAAGGCCTCGTGGAGACGGCCGAACAGGTCGGCGAGCTCGGTCTCGTTGATCACCAGCGGCGGACAGATCGCGACACGGTCACCCATGTTGCGGATGAACAGGCCGCGCGAGACGGCGTGATTGTAGACCTTGGTGCCGGCGGCACCGACGGCACCGATCTCGAACGGCGCCTTGGTCTTCTTGTCGGCCACGATCTCGATCGCGCCCATCATGCCGACGCTCATCGCCTCGCCGACCAGCGGATGGTTGGCGAACGACTGGACGTGCTTCTGGAAGGCGGGGCTGAGCCGCTTGGCGTGACCGAACAGGTCGGTCTCGTCGTAGATCTTCTGCGCCTCCAGCGCGACGGCGGCAGCGACGGGATGGCCGGAGTAGGTGAAGCCGTGGCCCCAGGTGCCGATCTTGTCGCTCTCGCTCATCAGCGCCTGGTAGACGGCCTCGTTGATCATCACGGCCGAGATCGGCAGGAACGACGCCGACAGCGCCTTGGCGCAGGTCAGGATGTCCGGCTTGATGTTCATCGTCTGGCTGCCCCAGACATTGCCGGTCCGACCGAAGCCGCAGATCACCTCGTCGGCGATGAACAGCATGTCGTACTTCTTGCAGACCGCCTGGATCTTCTCGTAGTAGCCCTTGGGCGGGACGATCACGCCACCTGCGCCCATCACCGGCTCGGCGATCATCGCGGCAACCTCCTCGGCGCCGCCTTCCTTGATGATGAGCTGCTCGAGTTCCTCGGCGCAGCGCGTCGCGAACTGCTCCTCGGTCTCACCGTCCTTGCCGAAACGGTAGAAGTGCGGGCAGCTCGTGTGGACGATGCCCTGGATCGGCAGGTCGAAGGAGCGGTGGTTGGTCGGAAGGCCGGTGAGGCTGCCCGACGCCACGGTGATGCCGTGATAGCCCTTGAGGCGGCCGACGATCTTCTTCTTCTTCGGACGGCCGAGCGCGTTGTTCATGTACCACACCATCTTCACGACGGTGTCGTTGGCCTCGGAGCCGGAGTTGGCGAAGAACACCTTCGACATCGGGACCGGCGCCATCGACTTGAGCTTCTCCGCGAGGTTGATCGCGGGCTCGTGGCTGCGCTGGTTGAAGGCGTGATAGAAGGGCAGCTGCTTCATCTGCTCGTAGGCGACCGTCGCCAGCCGCTCGTTGCTGAAGCCGAGTGCGGCCGACCAGAGACCCGCCATGCCCTCGATGTATTCCTTGCCGTCGTCGTCCATCACGTAGACGCCGCGACCGCGCACGATGGTCAGCGGACCCGTCGCCTCGTGCTTCTTGAAATTGGTATAGGGGTGCAGATGGTGTGCGATATCCCGCGAAGCATTGGAATTGCCGCGGAAGCTGCGAGAAACGTCGTTCATGGCCGTACCCCTAATACTGTGAATTTAGCCACGATAGCCCGCCTGAGGCCTAAGTTCACTCTATCTGGACATGCAAATTTTTTGTGCAATTGACGCCGTCTCATGGCGGGTGCAACGTGAATAAGATATGCGTCCACGCATGGGTTGGCGGCCGGGGAGGTTGCCCCTGCGGCAGTGACGACGACCACTGAGGGGGTAAGTTCTGATGCATTTCAATCTGCGGCATACAGTGGCGCTGACGGCGCTCGTCTGCGCGAGCGCGGCGTTTGCGCCGATGGCCAACGCCAAGACCTTCAAGTGGGCCAATTCGGGCGATGTCAGCTCGATGGACCCCTACGCCCGGCAGGAAACCTTCCTGCTGACCTTCACCGCGAATATCTACGACCCGCTGGTGCGCCGTAACAAGGAGTTGAAGCTCGAGCCGGCGCTCGCGACCAAGTGGGGGCAGACGAGCCCGACGAGCTGGTTCTTCGACCTGCGCGAAGGCGTAAAGTTCAGCGACGGCACGCCGTTCACCGCCGACGACGTGATCTTCTCGATCAACCGCGCCAACGGCCCGGGCTCGAACGTCAACGGCAACTTCTCCTCGATGAAGGAGATCAAGAAGATCAACGACTACCGCGTCGAAGTGACGACGAGCGTTCCCGATCCGCTGCTTGCCGACAAGTGGGCGTCGATCAGCATCATGTCCAAGGCCTGGGCGGAGAAGAACAACGCCTTGCAGCCGGCGGACATGATCAAGAACGAAGAGAACTTCGCGACCCGCAATGCCATGGGTACCGGCCCCTTCATGCTGAAGGAGCGCCGCGCAGGCGAGAAGACGATTCTCGTCGCCAATCCCACCTGGTGGGACAAGCCGGAGCACAACCTCACCGAGGTGATCTTCACGCCGGTGCCGAACGCTGCGACCCGCATTGCGGCGCTGAAGGCGGGCGATATCGACATGACCTACGAGGTGCCGCCGGCCGATACCGACAACCTCAAGAAGGACGCCAACATCAAGGTCCTCGAAGGGCCGGAAACCCGCATCGTCTTCCTGGGCTTCGACCAGGAGCGCGACGAGCTCGTGGAGTCCAACGTCAAGGGCAAGAACCCGTTCAAGGACAAGAAGGTCCGTGAGGCGATCCATCGCTCGATCGACGTCGACGCGATCAAGCGCACGGTGATGCGTGGCCAGTCGTTCCCGACCAACCTGATGGTGGCGCCGGGCATCAACGGCTACACCAAGGATCTCGACAAGCGTCCGGCGCTGCTGAAGCCCGAGGAAGCCAAGAAGATGCTGGCCGATGCCGGCTATCCCAACGGCTTCGAGGTCGGCATGGATTGCCCGAACGATCGCTACGTCAACGACGAGAAGATCTGTCAGGCCGTCGTCTCGATGCTGGCGAAGATCGGTGTGAAGGTGAACCTGCGCGCCCAGACGCGTAACCTCTACTTCGCCAAGATCTTGCGTAGCACGGCGGACGGCAAGCCGAGCAACACCAGCTTCTACATGCTGGGCTGGTCGCCGGCGACGACCTACGACGTGCACAATGTCTTCGAGCAGATCATCCAGACGCCGAACGTAAAGGCCAAGAAGGGCCTCTATAACGCCGGCGGCTATTCGAGCAAGAAGTTCGACGAACTCTCCAACGCCATCGAGGTCGAGACCGACAAGGCCAAGCGCGATGCCTTGATCCGCGAAGCCACGAAGATCTACGTCGACGACTTCGCCTACGTTCCGCTGCACCAGCAGGCGCTGGTCTGGGCATCGCGCAAGAACATCAACCTCGTGCAGCCTGCGGACAACAGCTTCCCGCTGCGGTACGTGACCATCAAGTAGCAGGGTGCGCGCTACTCTCACGAGTGGCGCAATCTCCGCCAATCGATGATGCAGCGCCGGGGGGCGAACCCCGGCGCTACTTCATTTTTGGCCTTAATCCTGCTAGGGATGATCCCGCGCGCAGGGGCGCTGGCGCCGAATAAAAAAGACAACGTATGCTTGCCTTCATTCTGAGACGACTCTTGCAATCGATCGCGGTGCTACTGACGGTCGGGCTGGTCGCTTTTTCTCTGTTTCGTTACGTCGGCGATCCGATCAACGCGATGGTCGGGCAGGATACGCCGGCCCAGGAACGCGAGGCGCTACGCGAGAAGCTCGGCCTCAACGATCCTCCCCCCGTCCAGTTCGTTCGTTTCATCGGCAATGCCGTGCAGGGCAAGTTCGGCCTGAGCTACCGGACCTCCGAGCCGGTCGGCAGCATGATCGTCGAGCGAATGCCGGCGACGCTCGAACTGTCCTTCTGCGCGGCTCTGTTTGCTTTGTTCGTCGGCGTCCCGATGGGCGTCTATACTGGCCTCTATCCCAATCACTGGTCGAGCCGGCTGTTCCAGGCCGTATCCCTGATCGGCATCTCCTTACCCACCTTCCTGATTGGCATCCTGCTGATCCTGGTCTTTGCCGTCTGGCTCCATTGGCTGCCCTCGTTCGGGCGAGGGGAGACGGTGCAGATCGGCTGGTGGACGACCAACTTCCTGACGGTGAAGGGATTGCAGGCGCTGATCCTGCCATCGATCACGCTCGGCCTGTTCCAGCTCACCCTTCTGATGCGCCTTGTGCGCTCGGAAATGCTGGAGGTGATGCGCACCGACTACATCAAGTTCGCGCGCGCCCGCGGCCTTTCCAATCGCGCCATCAACTTCGGCCACGCCCTGAAGAACACGCTGGTGCCGGTCATCACCGTGACGGGCCTGCAGCTCGGCGCTCTGATCGCCTTCGCCATCGTCACCGAGACGGTCTTCGCCTGGCCCGGCGTTGGCCAGCTCTTCATCCAGTCCGTCCAGTTCTCCGATATTCCTGTGATGGCGGCCTACCTGATGCTGATCGGCCTTCTCTTCGTGCTGATCAACCTGACCGTCGATCTCCTCTACTTCGCCGTTGACCCGCGCCTGCGTGCGCAGGGCACGGCGCGCGCCGCGGGACACTGACATGGCTGATTCATCGGCACGATCCGGGGCATCGCCCGGCTGGCTGCACCGCATGACGGACAGCGACGTCTGGTGGAGCTTCAAGTCCTCGCCGCTGACCGTGACGGCTGCGGTCGCCACCATCCTGATCGTCGCCATTGCCTTCCTGTCGCCGATCCTGGCGCCGCATACGCCCTTCGATCCGGCAACCTTGAGCCTCAGCGACGGGCTGAAGCCGCCCGTGCTGATCTCGGCCGATGGTGACTGGACCTTCCCGCTCGGCACGGACGACCAGGGCAGGGACATCCTTTCGTCGATCATGTACGGCACCCGGCTTTCCCTGGTCGTCGGCATTGCCTCGGTAGTCGTCGCCATGACCATCGGCATCACGCTCGGCCTGCTCAGCGGCTATTTCGGCGGCACCATCGATGCGGTGATCATGCGCATCGCCGATGTGCAGCTCACCTTTCCGGCCATTCTGGTGGCGTTGCTGATCGACGGTGTCGTGCGCACGGTGATCTCCGTGCAGCGCCACGATGAGATCGCCCTGTTCGTTATCGTCGGCGCCATCGGGCTTTCCTTCTGGGTCCAGTATGCCCGCACCGTGCGCGGCTCGGTGCTGGTCGAGAAGAACAAGGAATACGTGCAGGCGGCGAGGGTGATCGGTTTGTCGCCGCTGGTGATCATGGTCCGCCACGTCCTGCCCAACGTCACCGGGCCGGTCCTCGTCATCGCCACCATCAATCTCGGCCTCGCCATCATCACCGAGGCGACGCTCTCGTTCCTGGGCGTCGGGCTGCCCTCGACCGAGCCGTCGCTCGGCACCCTGATCCGGCTCGGCAACGAAGTGCTGCAGTCGGGCGACTGGTGGATCACTGTGTTCCCCGGTGTCACGCTCGCGGCCCTCGTGCTTGCGGTCAATCTTCTGGGCGATTGGCTGCGCGACGCCCTCAATCCCAAACTGCGTTGAGGTTGGACGCGAGATGGCCGCCGCATCGAACAATCCGCCGCTTCTCGAGGTTCGCAACCTCCGCGTCGAATTCCCGACGCGCCGCGGGACCCTGCTGGCCGTCGACGACGTGTCGTTCGACATCGCACCGGGCGAGGTGCTGGGGGTGGTGGGAGAGTCCGGCGCCGGCAAGTCGCTGACCGGCAATGCCATCATCGGGCTGCTCGAGCCGCCGGGCCGCATCGCCGGCGGCGAGATCAGGCTCGAAGGACGACGCATCGACAATCTGCCCTACGAGGAAATGCGCAAGATCCGAGGTGCGCGCATCGGCGCCATCTTCCAGGATCCGCTGACCAGCCTCAATCCGCTCTACTCGGTGGGGCGCCAGCTCATCGAGACGATCCAGACACATCTCTCGCTTTCGAATGCGGCCGCGCGAACCCGTGCGATCGATCTCCTTAAGGAGGTCGGCATTCCCGGTGCGGAGATGCGTATCGATCACTATCCGCACCAGTTTTCCGGCGGCATGCGCCAGAGGGTGGTGATCGCTCTTGCCTTGTGCGCAGGCCCGCGGCTGATCGTGGCCGACGAGCCCACGACGGCCCTCGACGTTTCCATCCAGGCGCAGATCATCGCGCTCCTGAAGCGTCTTTGCCGCGAACATCAGACGGCGGTGATGCTGGTGACTCACGACATGGGCGTGATCGCCGAGACTGCCGACCGTGTGGCGGTGATGTATGCCGGCCGCGTTGCCGAAATCGGCCCGGTGCGCGACGTGGTCAAGCACGCACAGCATCCCTACACCAAGGGGCTGATGGGCTCGATCCCGAGCCTCGGCGTGCGCCACGAGCGGTTGACCCAGATCGACGGCGCCATGCCGCGGCTCACCGAAATTCCCAAGGGGTGCGCGTTCAATCCACGCTGCACCGTGCACGGCGCGCGCTGCCTCGTGGAGCGGCCGGAGCTGATGGCGGCCGGGGCGAGCCGCGCAGCCTGCTGGCGACACGATGCCGGTGGGGTTGGCCAACCCGTCTCGAAGGAGATGGTCGATGCCTGATGGCAGCCAGAACTATTTCGTCCAGCTCGAAGGGCTGAAGCGCTACTTCGACGTGTCGCCGCCCTGGCTGGTGCGTGCGCTCGAAGGCAAGCCGCGGCAGATCGTGCAGGCCGTCGACGGCATCGATATCGAGATCGCCAAAGGCGAAACCTTCTCGCTGGTGGGCGAATCCGGTTGCGGCAAGTCGACGGTGGCACGGCTGGTGGTGGGGCTTTTCCCGCCGACCGATGGCCGTATCGAGTTCGACGGCAACGACATGGCGTCGCGGCGCAGCAGGGCGGAGACGGCCTCGCTCAAGCGGCGCATGCAGATGATCTTCCAGGACCCCTATGCCAGCCTCAATCCGCGCTGGCGGGTGTTCGACATCATTGCCGAACCGATCCGCGCCTTCGGCCTTTCCAAGGATCGCGCCGACTTGGAGAAGCAGGTTGGCGACCTGCTGCGCCAGGTCCGCCTGACGCCGGCCGATGGCCGCAAGTATCCGCACGAATTCTCGGGCGGCCAGCGCCAGCGTATCTCAATCGCCCGCGCGCTCGCGAGCCAGCCGGAGTTTCTGGTGTGCGACGAGCCCACCTCGGCGCTCGACGTGTCGGTGCAGGCGCAGATTTTGAACCTGATGGTCGATCTGCAGCGGCGTCTGCAGCTCACCTATCTCTTCATTTCGCACAACCTCGCGGTCGTCTATCATATCTCCACGCGGGTGGGCGTGATGTATCTTGGCCGCCTGGTCGAGGTCGCGCCGACCGAGACGCTGTTCCGTCGGCCCAAGCATCCCTATACGCGGATGTTGCTCGATACGATCCCCGATCTCGACATGACCGGCCGCCAGCGCAGCCCGGTCGCCGGTGAAGTGCCCAGTCCGATCAACCCGCCATCGGGTTGCACCTTCCATCCTCGCTGTCCTTTCGCCAACGATCGCTGCAAGGCCGAGCGGCCGAAGGCGCTGCCGATCGAGGGCGGCACGGTCGCGTGCCACGCGATCGAAGAGGGCAGGCTGCCGGTCGAAGACCGCAGCTACTGACGCCGCTGTCTCTTGTCGGTCCGTCTTCTTGCACGACAGGGTGTGCGTCGACGCATGCCGAGGAAGCTTGACCCCCTGCCGCGCCTGCTTACGATCCATTCGAACTTATTTCGGAGATTTTAGATGCCGGTCATCAACCGCATTGCCTCGTTCCACAAAGACATGACGGCGTGGCGTCACGACATCCACAGCCACCCTGAGACGGCCTTCGAGGAAGTGCGGACTGCCGATGTCGTAGCCGAGAAGTTGAAGTCGTTCGGCCTCGAAGTGCATCGCGGCCTGGCCAAGACGGGCGTGGTCGGCATCCTGCGCAGCGGGACGTCGAAGCGGGCTATCGGCCTGCGTGCCGACATGGATGCGCTCGACGTTCACGAGACCAACCAGTTCGACCACAAGTCGACGATTCCCGGCAAGATGCATGCCTGCGGCCATGACGGCCACACGGTGATGCTGCTGGGTGCCGCCAAGTATCTCGCGGAGACCAAGAACTTCGACGGTACGGTCTACTTCATCTTCCAGCCGGCCGAAGAGAACGAAGGCGGTGGCCGCGTCATGGTCGAGGAGGGGCTGTTCGAGAAGTTCCCCGTCGAAGGCGTGTACGGCATGCACAATATTCCGGGCATCCCGGTCGGCCGCTTTGCCGTCCGTCCCGGCCCGATGATGGCGGCCTACGATATTTTCGAGATCGTCGTGAAAGGCGTCGGTGCGCACGGCGCCATGCCCCATCACGGCATCGACCCGGTCGTGGTCGGTTCGCACATCGTGACGGCGCTGCAGTCGATCGTGGCGCGCAACCTCGATCCGATGGACACAGCCGTCGTCTCGACGACGCAGATCCATGCCGGCGATACCTGGAACGTCATCCCGCAGGAATGCGTGCTGCGCGGCACGGTCCGCACGTTCAAAAAGCCGGTCCAGGACATGATCGAGAAGCAGATCGAAAAGATCGCGCGCAACGTCGCGGCGGGCTTCGGTGCCGAAGTCACCAATTGGCGTTACGAGCGGCGCTATCCGGCCACCGTGAACTCCGAGCAGGAGACCGAGTTTGCCGCCAAGGCTGCGTCGGCGCTGGTCGGTCTGGAGAACGTGAACCGCAATCCGACGCCGGCCATGGGCAGTGAGGATTTTGCCTGGATGCTTCTCAAGAAACCGGGCTGCTACATCTGGATCGGCAACGGCGACGGTGTCGGCAGCTGCATGGTTCACAATCCGGGCTACGACTTCAACGACGAGATTCTGCCCCTCGGCGCATCCTACTGGGCGACCCTCGTCGAGCAGCAGCTCGGCCGTGAAGCCCTGCCGCAGGCTGCGGAGTAGCGTCTAGCCTTTCTAACCGGCTCTGTGTCGTGGCTGTTTTAGATCATCCTTACGCCGGCGCGCGCGTCGGCCTCGCCACCATTCATGCCAAGGAGCAGGCGGCTGCGCCTGCCTTCCGGCGGGTACTGGGGGCAGAGGTCCTGGTCGCGCCGGATCTCGATACCGACAAGCTCGGTACGTTTTCGGGCGAGGTGCCGCGGCCCGACGCGCTGGTCGAGACCTGCGCCATCAAGGCCGAGATGGTCTTCAAGACCATGGACGTCGATTGCGCGCTTGCCAGTGAGGGCAGTTATGGGCCGATCGAGCGCGTGCCGTTGACGTCCTGCGGCGTCGAGATCATGGCCTTCGTCGACCGCAAGCGCGGTCTGCGCCTGGTCGAGACGCTGGGGACGCATCGCACCAACTGGCGGCTGCAGCGCTTTCCTGCAGGCGATCCGGCGATTCCGGGCGTCCTGAAGGCGATGGGCTTCCCGCGCTACGGCGTGTTCGTGATCTGCTCCAGCGACATGGACCATCCGATCAAGGGCCTGGAGACGGAGGCCGAAGTGCTGGCGGCGATGGACCGCGAGGCGCGCCGCTCGGCCGACGGCCTGGCGGTGCTGCTGGCCGACATGCGCGCGCATCGCAATCCGACGCGCATGCAGGTGCTACGGGCGCTGTCGTGGAAGCTCGCCAAGCGCCTGGAGCGTCTGTGCCCGAAGTGCCGGACGCCGGGCTTCGGCCCCATTCAGTCCCGCCGGGGCCTGCCCTGCGAGGCCTGCGGTATGCCCACGCACTGGATCGACTTCGAGATTGATGGCTGTTCCGTCTGCGGCCATGCAGAAGCACGGCCACGAAAGGATGGCCGTCGCACGGCGCCCATGCTCTCCTGCCAGAGCTGCCGCCAGACCTAGAACGTCGCGCGGCCGCCGGAGATGTCGAAAGTGGCGCCCGTCGAGAAGCTGCAGGCAGACGACGCGAGCCATAACGCCATCTCGGCAATTTCGCGCGGCGCCACGAAGCGGCCCATCGGCACGTTGGCGATCAGGCGGGCACGATAGGCGTCGGTGAGCTCACCGAAGATCGCGGTTTCGGACGCTGACGGCGCGATGGCGTTGACCAGCACACCGCGGGTCGCGAGTTCCTTGCCCATCGATTTGGTGAGGCCGATTACCGCTGCCTTCGAGGCGACATAGCCTGCGACGTACGGGTTGCCGTCTTTGCCGGCGACCGAGGCGATGTTGACGATACGGCCATAGCCTGCCGCCACCATGTCCGGTACGGCGGCCTGGCAGCAGCGGAAGGTGCCATTGAGATTGACGTCGAGCACCCGCTGCCACGCTTCTTCCGGATAGTCGGCAAAGGCGGCGCTCGGGCCCAGGATGCCGGCGCTGTTGACCAGGATCGAAGGTGTGCCGAGCGACTCCTTCGTCTTGGTCCAGGCAGCTCGCACGGCTTTCGTATCGGTGACGTCTGCGACGATGGCGTGTGCCGTAGCGCCGATCTTCTCCCTGGCATGCCCGAGGCCTGTGGGATCGCGATCCCACAGTGCCACCTGCACGCCTTCCTCGGTCAACCGTTCGGCGATGGCGAGCCCCAGGCCCGACGCTGCGCCCGTGACGACGGCCACTTGTCCGGACAACGACCGGGACGGGGAGGGATCGGACATGACGATCAGAGCCTGCGGATCGGGTTGCTGCCGTCCCAGTTCTCGGCTTCGCGGGCGATTTTCTCGAAGAACTTGCCCTTGTTGCCCGAGATCTCGGACAGCTCGATCACCGTTCCCGGATGGCCCGTGCTTTCGAAGTAGAGGAAGCGCCCGCGCGCGCCGATGTGGCCGCGATGGCCGATGCGCCAGCCGGCGTCGAGGCACTTGGCGAGCGTGCCGTCGAAGTCGGTGGTCCAGTATGCGACATGCTGCAAACCCTCGTGGCCCGCCTGAAGGAAGTCGCGATACATCGATGGCGCGTCGTTGCGCTGCTGGATCAACTCGATCTGTAGCGGGCCAGAGTTGGCGAGAGCGATCGAGATGTCGGGCTGCGAGGGCTGGCCTTTGTACTCGAAGGCTTCGACCGGCGGCTTGTCGATATAATACCATGGGCCGACGCCCATGGTCTCCGACCAGTATTTCATGGCCTTCTCGATGTCGTGGACGACATAGCCGTTCTGACGGACGGGACCCAGCAGGCGGCTCATGGACGGACCCCCGCATCGCGCGCCAGTTTGGTCAGGATTTCGATGTCGCGGCCGGTCTGCGCCTTGAGTTCGGCCGGGCTGATGGTCGACGGGGTCATGCCGAACTCGATCCAGCGCGCTTTGATGTCGGGCAGGGCCAGGACCTTCATCAGTTCGGCATGCAGGCGATTGACGATCGGCTGCGGGGTCTTCGCCGGGGCCATCAAGTCGTAGCGCCAGACGAAGTCGAACGGCACGCCCTGCTCCACGTAACCCGGCACATCCGGGAAGTTGATCGAGCGACGGGCGCAGGAGGCGACCACCTTGACCTTGCCCGACTTGGCCATCGGCACGACGGACTGTACGTCGGCGAAGCCGAGCTTGATGTGTCCGGCGGCAATGTCGTTCAACACAGGTGCCGCCCCCTTGTAGGGGACATGTGTCATTTGAATGCCGGTCGCTGCCCTCACCATCTCGGCGCATATATGGCCGGTCGAGCCGTTGCCCCAGGTGCCGTAATTCAGTTCGCCGGGCTTGGCCTTGGCCAGGGCGATCACGTCGCGCAGATCTTTGACCGGAAAATCTGGATGGGCGACCATCACGACCGAACCGGAGCCGACATCGCCCAGGTGCTCGAAGTCCTTGACCGGATCGTAGGGAAGGTCGGGCAGCACGGCGGGATTGACGACGACGGTGCTGGCCGAGCCCAGCACCAGCGTGTAGCCGTCGGGCGCCGACTTGGCGGCGGCCTCCATGGCGATGACGCCCGAAGCGCCGGGCTTGTTGTCGACGATGATGGTCTGGCCGAGGGCAGCACCGAGCTTCTCGGCAAGCGCGCGCGCCACCAGGTCGGTGCCGCCGCCCGCGGCAAACGGCACGATCATCTTGATGGGCTTGGCGCTCGGCCAGTTGGCATCGGCACCTTGGCCGAATGCCGGCACGGCAAACCCTGCGGCCAGGGCAAATGCCATCGTTCTGCGAAGCATCTTCATCGTTTCCTTCCCCTCGATGTCCTTCAGGTTTTGGCAGGTGCGGCGCAGGACTCGCGCAGCACGAGATCGACAGGCAGCAGGGCGCGTGTTGCGGCTCCGGCTCCGTCGCCACGCAGGCGTTGCAGCAGCAGCTCGGCAGCGGCACGGCCGACGTCTTCCAGGCTCCAGCGCAACGCTGTAATAGCCGGCGCGTGAACCGCCGCGAGATCGGTATCGCCGACCGACAGCACGGAGAGATCGCGCGGAAGGGAGAGATTGAGATCGCGCGCGGCCCGAAGCGCACCGGCCAGAATGCGTGTACCGAGCGCGATCAACGCCGTTGGTCGATTGGCCCCACCCAGCAGTGCCAACGCATCGCCGTGCGCAAAATCCATCGACGATTCCTGCGTCGAAACGATCGCTCCCGCCGGATCGAGACCAGCCTCGGTAAACGCCGCCTGAAAGCCCGCGATGCGCTCGCGACCCGGCCGCATGCGCGCGCCGGGGGTGAGCAGCGCAATGCGGCGATGCCCGAGACCGATCAGGTAGCGGGTCGCAGCCTGTGCGCCGCCGCGGTGGTCGACCAGCACGGCAGGCCAGGGAGAATCGTCGCCATCCCCATCCGGCGCATCGCGATCGAGGATGACGACGGGAGACCCGCCGGCGACGAGGCCACGCCAAGTTTCGTCGTTGGCGTCGCTGCCGGGAGCGACGAGGACGCCATCGAGGCGGCGGCCGCGGAATTCTGCCGCGGCGGCCCGCTCGCGCGCCGGTTCGTTGGCGGTATTGGCGACGACCAGCAGATAGCCGGCGTCGCGCAGCCGTGCTTCTGCCGCCTGGACAGTGCCGGCGTAGAGCGGGTTGGCCACGTCCGATACCAGGCAGCCGATCATGCCGCTGGAACGTGTACGTAGGCTGCGGGCGAGGAAGTCGGGCTCGTAGCCGAGCTGCTTGGCGGCCGCCGCCACGTCGCGCGCAATGCGCGCGCTGACATGCTTGCCGCCGTTCAGCGCCCGCGAGGCCGAACCCAGGGAAACCCCGGCCGCCTGCGCAACGTCGCGGATCGTGATTCGACCCATTTGGAAACGATTTCCTGCCAAAAATTTCTTTTAATATTGATCTAGATATCTGAGTTGGCAAGAAGAATTGGAAACGTTTTCAGGAGTGCAAATGTCCCGTCTGCCATCACGCCCGCGGCCCTACGAACCCGAGATCGAGAAGTTGATGGAGGGCATGCGTTTCGATGGGCCGGCGCCACGGCACCTCATGCAAGCATTGGCCCACTCGCCAAAGTTCCTGATGCGCTTCCAGGCGATGGGCGGGACGCTGCTGTTCCGCGGCAAGCTGCCGGCGCGGGAGCGCGAGATCGCCATCATGCGCACCGGCGCACGCACCCGTTCGGAATACGAATGGGGCATGCACGTGCGGCTCTACCAGGAGAGCTGCGATCTCACCGATGCGCAGGTCACTGCGACTCGCGAGGGCAAATGGAACGATCCCGTATGGACGGCACGCGAGCAACTCGTGCTCCGCACCGTCGACGAGCTGCATGACACGTCGACGGTCTCGGATGTGCTCTGGAAGGAGCTGGCTGCCGCGTGGCCGGAGGAGCAGCTCGTCGAGCTGGTCCTGACCATCGGCTACTATCACATGGCAGCCTTCTTCCTGAACGCGACCGGTGTCGCGTTGGAAGAGGGCGCGGCTCGATTCCCCGAGAAGGTCTCCTAGTCCGCGATATCGGTCGCGAGATGGAAGAGGCAGTCGCCGCGCTCGCAACGCGCGGGGACTCGCTTGCAGAGCACGAGGCCGGCGCGCTTGAACGGCACGACCTCGGGTTCGCGCCACGGCGTGTGGTGGAAGTGGATGCGCGCGGCAGGTTGACCGGCCTTTACCTCATCGCCCAGCTCGACCAGGGGCTCGAACAGGCCGCCGTCGGTGGCGTAGACGTAATAGTCATCGCCGCCGATTTCCGTGAGCCGCGTCGGCGACGGCGCAGGAGCGGGGCCTTGCAGCAAACCGACATGGGCCAGCACGCGCCGCATGCCGCTTTCCGCGACCTTGAGGGAACCCGGCGTCACCAGTCCGCCGCCGCCCAGCTCCGTGCCCATGGCGATCACGCCTGCGCGATAGGCAGCCGAGGTGAAAGTGCGGCCGCCGCCCTGGGGGGCGGCGGAGATGTAGCTCACTGGCGCGCCGAAGGCTTTCAGCAGGCCGGTGACTTTCTCCATGCGCGCGGCGTCCTGATGGCGCGGCGCCAGCGCGCTTGGAATGTAGGTGAGGGAGCTGCCGCCGGAATGGAAGTCGAAGGCGTAATCGAAGCCCGGCAGCAGGGCATGCTCGATCCAGTAGGCGATCTGCTGCGTGATCGTGCCTTCGGCATCGCCCGGGAAGGAGCGGTTGAGATTGCCCTCGTCGATCGGCGAGGTGCGCCGACCTTCCATGGCGGCGGGAAAGTTCGCGGAGGGCAGGATGACCAGCCGGCCCTTGATGTCCTTGGGCTCGATGCTGCGGATCAGGTTGCCCAGCCCGATCTGGCCTTCCCATTCGTCGCCGTGGTTGCCGGCCTGCATCAGAACGTTCGGCCCGTCGCCGTTCTTGATGCGCACGATGGGGATCGGAATCCAGCCATAGGCAGAGCGGTGCACCGAATGCGGCACGCGGACGAAGCCCGTGGCCTTGCCCTCCCCATTGAGGTCGATGTCGGCCGACAATCGGCTGAGCGCAGTGAATTCGGCGGATTTCAACGTCGCATCGGTCATCAGCGTCTCTCGCTTCTGGGGTCGAGGGCATCCTGCAGACCGTCCCCAAGGAAATTGAAGGCAATCACGGTCAGGAAAATGAGAAGGCCGGGCCATAGCGCCAGCAAGGGCGCTTCCTGCAGGAGTTCCTGTGCGCCGGTCAGCATATTGCCCCAGCTTGCCGCCGGTGGCTGGATGCCGAGGCCTAGGAAGGAAAGGGTCGACTCGAGCAAGATGAGCGTGCCCATCGAGATCGTCGTGGCGACGATCAGGGATCCCGCCGTGTTCGGCAGGATATGGCGCAGCATGATGCGGATCGGCCGGGCACCCAGCGCCTGCGCGGCGCGCGAGAAGTCGCGCGCCTTGAGCGACAACGTCTCGGCGCGCACCAGTCGCGCGACCGTCGTCCAGCCCGTAAGGGCGATGATCACGACGATGCGATAGAGCGAGAAGGCTTCCGACTGGGCCAGCTCCGCCGGCACGCCGAGCTTTCGCGGATCGATAGCGGCCACCACGAGCAGCAGCGGCAGCAGGGGCAGGGCGATCACGCCATCGGTGAAGCGCATCAGGAAGGCATCGAGCCGGCCGCCGAGATAGCCGGCCGCGACGCCGATCAGCGCACCGAGCAGGCCCGAGAGAAGAGCACCGGCGAGGCCAACCAGAAGAGACACCCGTCCGCCGTCGAGCAGGCGCTGGAAGAGGTCGCGGCCGACATCGTCGGTGCCGAGCCAGTACGCGGCCGAGGGCGGCTCGAAGCGGCGGAACAGGTCGGTCTGCGTGGGATCGACGCCGCGCAGCTCCGCGATCAGCGGGGCGGCAAGCGACAGCGCCATGATGACGATCAGGAAGATCAAAGACGCGCGCGCCAGATGGTGGCGTCGCAGGCGGTTCCAGCCGCGGCTCATGGCTGGTCCGCCGCCAACGAGACACGCGGATCGACCCAGGCGTAGCCGAGGTCGGCCAGCAGATTCCCGGCAATGGTTGCTGCCGTCGCCAGCAGCAGGCCGACCAGGGCGAGGTTGTAGTCGTTCTCGAGGATGGCCTGATAGATCGCCTTGCCCATGCCTGGCCAGGCAAACATGGTCTCGGTGATGACCGCGCCGGAGAACAGCCCGCCAAACGACAAGGCAAGGATCGTGAGCACGGGCGCCAGCGCGTTGGCGAACGCATGCCGCCACAGCACGGTCTGTTCCGGAGCGCCCTTGGCGCGTGCTGTGCGGACATAGTCCTGGCGCAGCGCTTCGATCATCGCGCCGCGCATGAAGCGCGTGTACGGCCCGAGCTGGACCAGGGTCAGCGTCACTACCGGCAGCACGAGGTGGCGAAGCTGCTCGGCAAGCGCGACGCTCCAGGGCGTGTCGGGGCGCGGATACGCCATCCCACCGGCCGGCAGCCAGCCCAGGAAAACGGCAAACAAAGTGATCAGCAGAAGCGCCAGCCAGAAGGGCGGCGTCGAGATGCCGGCGAAGCAGAAGAGGTTGATCAGATAGTCGGCGCGGCTGCGCGGATGGGCGGCGGCCCAGATGCCCAGAGGCAGGGCGATTGTGACAGAGAGCACAAAAGCCGAGCCTGCCAGAAGAAGAGTATTGAGGAGGCGCGGCCAGAGGATGGCCAGTACCGGCTGGCCGAAGGAGCGCGAGTAACCGAAATTGCCCTGCACCGCTTCGCCTGCCCAGGCGAGATAGCGTTCGAGCAGCGGCCTATCGAGCCCGTAGGCTGCGCGCAGTCGGGCTGCGTCCTCGCTCTTCATGTTGGGGTCGCCCGAGATCATCAGATCGATCGGATCGCCCGGCATCAGTCCGATCAGCAGGAAGACGACCAGGCTCATCACGGCGAGCGTGAAGATTGTCTGAACGGCGCGCGAAACGAAGTAGCGACTCACCTTAAGGGCTCACGGGCCTTCCCACCGCCACTGCTCGATCCAGAGCGTCGAGCTGTTCAGCGTGCCGGTGGGCGTGACGCCCTTCAGCGCCTTGGGGATCACGAAGGGATCGACGCGGAAGAAGAGGGGCAGGGAAGGCAGATCGTCGGCCGCGAGCTTCTGGATCTCGGCAAACAAGGCGCGGCGCTTGTCGACGTCGAGTTCGCGCTCGGCGTCGTCGAGCGCCTTGTCCATCTGCGGGTTGGCGTAACCCGGGTAGTTCTGGCCGCTCCACCCGTTCTCGGCGGTGGGGATTTCCTTGGAATGCAAGGTCGAACGCGGCACGCCGCCGGGACGCTGGACCCAGGCATACATGCCGAGCCCGTTATAGTTCCGCCGGTTCATCACTTCGAAGAAGAGGCGGGGCGGTTCGGCCTTGATGCGGGCTTCGATGCCGACCTGCCGAAGCTGGCTCTGGATGACCTGCGCCACCAGCTCGCGCACACGATTGCCGGCCGTCGTTCCAAGCTCGATCGACAACCGTTCGCCCGCCGCGTTCTGGCGCACGTTGTTGCGGATGGTCGAGAAGCCCGCTTCGTCGAGCAGCTTCTTGGCGGCAGAGGGATCATAGCCGTACTGCCGCGCCGCCGGGCTGAACATCGGGTCGAGGTCGCTGATGCCGCCATGCGCGATCGGCTGCTTGCCGTCGAACAGCTTCTCCGAAATCGCCTTGCGGTCGATGGCAAGCAGCATCGCCTGCCGCACCCGCTTGTCGGCCAGCAATTTGTTGTCGAGATTGACGTCGATGTGTTCCCAGATCAACGCGGGCTTGTAGATGACGTTGTACTTGACGCCGTGACGCTTCTCGAACGCAATCGCCTGGTCGAGCGAGAGGCCGAGTTCGCCCAGCACATAGTCGACACCGCCCGAAAGCAGGTTGGCTTCCAGCGCCGCCGTGTTCTCGATGATCTTCACGACAATGCGCTTGAAGTAGGGCTTCTCGCCGGTCCAGGTCGGGTTCTGTTCCAGGGTGATCCGGCTGCCGGGCACGATCTCGACGATGCGGTAGGGGCCGAAAGCCAGGCCCGGATTGGTCGATTGGGTGTCGTAGGCCGTCTTGTTGCGGTACTCGGCCGGGTTCGCCTCGAAGATCGGCTTTTCGATGTGCGCCGGCAGCAGAAGCAGGGCGCTGCTGTTGTAGTCGAAGGTTACCCGGTCGATCGTCATGGTGAAGCGACGATCGTCTTTGACGTCGAGCTTGAGGACCCGTTTGAAGCCTTCGGAGGAGGCGACTCCCGACAGCGGATGCTTGCCGACTTCGAGGGTGAAGGCGACGTCCTTGGTCGTCACCGGCACGCCGTCGCCCCAGCGCAGGTCGCGCAGCTCGACGTCGACCTCCATGCCCTTCTTGCCGTCGGGCAGGTCGATCACACGCGCCTTGCCGTTCTCGATGGTCGGCAGTTCGGTGCAGGCGAGACAGACCAGCTTCCAGTCCGCGTCGTAGGCCGTGAGCGGACGGGCCGTCATGTTGGCGATCAGCGACTTGGCCAGCATCGAGCTGATGACCGGATTCCAGGTCCCGGGCATCTGCGTCATGGCAACGACGAGTTCGTCCTTGGCATGGGCAGGAGTGGCGGCGAGGGCGGCGAGGGCCAGAAGGCCGGCAAGGAAACGGCGGATCATGTCCGCCGCACCGTAGCAAAAGACTCTATCAGCGTCCCTGTTTCACGGTCCGAGTATCGGACGCGGAACTTACCGTCCGAGCGTCGGACGCGACGAGGGCGGACGGCCGCCGTGGCTGGCCGACCACTGCTCTGGCGCTTCTAGGAAGGCACGGGTCTCGGTGAGGCCCTTCTCGTCGAAGTACTTGTGCTTCTCCGCCGCTTCCAGCGCATCCCACCAAGTCGCAAGCGCATGCAGCTTAACGCCGGTGGAAGACAGCATCTCAATGCTCTGCGGAAAGATTCCGTAGTGGAAGATCACGAAACAGTCGGAAACCTTCGCCTCGGCCTTCCGAAGCGCTTCGATGAAGACGAGCTTGCTGCCGCCGTCGGTGGCCAGATCCTCGACCAGCAGGACCCGCTTGCCCGGCTTCAGCTCGCCCTCGATCTGCGCCATGCGCCCAAAGCCCTTGGGCTGCTTGCGCACATAAATCATCGGCTTCTTGGCCAGTGCAGCCAGAAAGGCGGCAAATGGGATACCCGCGGTCTCACCGCCGGCCACCACGTCGATCTTGCTCCAGCCGATCGACTTCTCGATCATTTTATGCGCATGCGCCATGATTTTGGCGCGGGCCTCCGGGAAGGAGATGATCTTGCGACAGTCGATGTAGACCGGGCTCGCCCGCCCCGACGTGAAGATATACGGGTTGTCGGGTCGGCAGTGGATCGCCTCGATCTCCAGGAGGAGTCGTGCGGTATCCCTGGCTTCCGGCGTACCGCTGGTACGATCCAGATTTGCCTTGCCGTTCAAGTTCTTGGCCGCCTTGTCCGCAGGAGCAGTGCCAGGCGATGATGCTTTCTTCTTCGTCGCCATGCTGCTTTTCCCCCACGCCGCTTGCGACAAAATGACGGCCGGATGTTTAGCGTCCCTCCACAAGACCGGCAAGGGCAGGGCGCGGATTCAGGCGTTGGAATTTAGTCGGTTTTTTTAAAAGACCGTGTTTTGGTCGCCGCAATCGGCAAATGCCACCCCCGATAGATCGACATCAGGCGCAGGAAGAGACAAAGCCCTGCCCCTGCGAGGGCTACCGGCAGGCTGGGGAGGCCGAGCCATGTTCCCAGTGCAACCGTCCCCGCTCCGGCGAGGGCTGCCACCGCATAGAGCTCGGACCGCAAGACCGTCGGCACCTGCAAGGTGAGCAGGTCACGCGCCACGCCGCCGCCAACGCAGGTCACCAGGCCCAGAGCAGCCGCCATGACCGGGTTCAGCCCATAGGCCAACGCCTTCTGCGTGCCGGTCACAGCGAACAGGCAGAGGCCTGCCGCATCGAAGAGCATGACGGGGGTGCGCAGCCGGTCGATCCAATCCGAGGCGAAGAAACCCAGCAGGCCGGCGGCGAGGGCGGCAGCAAGATAGTGCCAGTTGGAGATCGCCGCCGGTGGCACGGCGCCGATCAGGAGATCCCGGGCAATGCCGCCTGCGACCGCTGCCGCCCAGGCGACCACCAGGACACCGAACAGATCGAGACGCTTATGCACTCCGCGTGTCGCGCCGCTGATGGCGAACACGAAGGTCGCGGCGAGGTCCATCGCGGTGAAGAGCATTATACATAAACATTACAACGATTACCCTGCGCTGCCGAGATGGCAGAGTGCGGCCATGAAGCTCCGAGCGCCTCGTTTCCTCCATGCCCACCCCAGGTTGTTGCTGTCCTTCGTGGCCGGGCTCGCATTGTTCCTGTTGTTGCCTCACGGCATGCGGATCGAAACGAGATGCCTGCTCGGCTGGGATCTGATGGCGTTGCTCTACATCGGCAGCACGCTGCGGATGATATCGACATCGACGGTCACGACCTGCAGGACCCGAGCCGAACTCTACGATGAGGGCGATTGGGTGATCATTCTCGTCGTGGTGGTAAGTGGAGCGGCCAGCTTCGCTGCGATCTTCGCCGAGCTTGCCCTGCTCAAGACGCCGCACGGTTCGCTCTGGCTTGCGCTGTTGATTTCCGGCGGCACCGTGGCGCTGTCATGGTCGTTCACGCACATGGTCTTCGCGCTTCACTACGCGAACATCTACTACCGGCTCGACGATGACGGGCCCGGCGGGTTGCGTTTTCCCGGCGACCGCCCGCCCGACTACCGGGATTTCCTCTACTACTCCTTCGTCATCGGCTGCGCGGCGCAGACCGGCGACGTCGAGACGGAGTCGCACGCAATGCGGCGGCTCAGCCTCATCCACGGAATCGTGGCCTTTGCATTCAACACTGCGATCCTGGCGCTCACCATCAACGTCGGCGCCAGCTTGATCTAACGGCGTGGAGACAATCGGAAATCGCGACCGTCTTTGAGCCAGGCCAGCCGCTCGTCGCGCAGCAGGGTCCGGCGTGCCTTGCCGGAATCGTCGCGCAGGCTCGCCGTGGCGATCTCGTAGCTCTCGGGATGCTTGTTGCGACTGAGCAGGTCGGCCAGCAGGGGACCCATGCCGTCGATGACGCTTCGCGGATCGGCATCCTCTCTGATCTCGATGATGGCGTGGAGGCGGTTGCCGAGTTCGGCATCGGGCAAGCCGACGACGATGCTGGAGCGCACGTCGGGATGTGCCACCACGGCCGCTTCGACCTCCGCCGGATAGATGTTGGCGCCGCCGCGCAGGATCATGTCGCTCAGCCTGTCGCCCAGGTAGAGATAGCCCTCGGCATCGAAGTGTCCGACGTCGCCGATCGATTCCCAGCCATCCTGCCGCCGCTTCGGGTTCGCCCCGAGATAGTGGTAGGTGCTGCCGGAACCGGAGGCGGGCAGGAAGTAGATTTCGCCGGTTTCACCGGGCGCCACGTCCTTGCCGTCTTCGCCGATGATCCGGATCTGGCACACGGCGGGGTCGGGCCGTCCGACGGAGCCCTTGTGAGCGAGCCATTCGGTTCCTGAAATCACGGTGCTGCCCTGGCGTTCGGTGCCGCCATAGAGCTCGAAGATCCGCTCGGGGCCCAGCCAGTCGATCCACTTTTCCTTGAGCCAGGGCGGCATCGGGGCGGCCATGTGGAAGACGACCTTGAGGCTCGACAGGTCGTAGCGGTTGCGAACATTTTCCGGCAGCGCCCAGATCCGATGCATCATCGTGGGCACGAAGTTCACCCATTCGAGTCTGTGCGCCTCGATCAGACGCAGCGCTTCCTCGGCATCGAACTTCCTCAGGCCGGTGACGCTGCCGCCCGCGAACAGCGCCTGGTGGCTCACCAGGAACGGCGCATTGTGATAGAGCGGGCCGGGATTGAGCAGCGCCGTGCCGGGCTCGATGCCGAGCAGCGCCGGCGCCGCGAGCTCGACGACGGCGGGCTGGTGGTCGAGGATGATCTTGGGACGCCCCGTGGAGCCGCCGCTGGTCATCGCCTTCCAGTAACGTGCGACGGGGCGGTCGAGCGGTTCGTCGGAAACGCCTTCGGGGACGAAGTCCTGCGGCAGGGCATTCGGGGCGTTCCAGTCCGGCTCGCCGCCGACGACGAGGGCGGGTTTCAGGACCTCCAGGATCGCCGCTACTTCGCCGCGCGGTAGACGATGCGAGAGCGATGTCGGTGTCGCGCCCAGTTTCCAGATTGCAAAGCTCGTCTCATAGAACGCGTTGCTGTTGGGCAGGCCGATGGCGACGAAGTCGCCGGCTTTGACGCCCCGCTCGGCAAAGGCGCGCGCGCGCCGGTTGGCGCCGCGTTCCAGGGCGTCCCAGGTGAGCTCCCGTCCCTCATGCCGCACGGCAACGGTGCCGCTCGGTTTGTGGTCGGCATGCCAGCGCGGCACGTCGGCGAGCGGCAGCAGCATTCAATTCCTCCTAGTGCTCCGCACTTTCGGGGTGGGCGGCGCGATGCTTTTGGGAGTCGTGCTGGCTGATGGTGTCACCATCGTCCTTCCGAAGCTCCATGAAGACGACCGACGATACGACCGTCAGGATGCCCAATGCCAGAAAGGATTGCTGCACGCCGTGGATCAACGCATCGGGATGCGAATGCAGGGACGGCGGCACGAAGATGGCAGCGATGAGGCCGGCGCCCGCGACGCCGAAGCTGATGGCCAGTTGCTGGCCGGTCGCGGCGATGGTGCTGGCGGCGCTGGTCTGCGAGGCGCTGACGTCGGCATACACCAGCGTGTTCATGCTCGTGTATTGCATCGAGGTGAAGAAGCCCAGGATGAAGGCCTGCAGGACGATCAGCCAGATCGGCGTGTGAGCCCCCACCGTGGCGAAAGACATGATCATCAGGCCGACGACAATCGTGTTGCCGACCAGCACGTTGCGATAGCCGAGCCGCGCCAGGATCGCCGGCATGAAGGTCTTCAGCCCGATCGAGGCGATGGCCTGGGGCAGAACCAGCAGGCCGGATTGAACCGGCGAGAAGCCCAGGCCGATCTGGTAGAGCAGCGGAAAGAGGAAAGGGATGCCGCCAAGGCCAAGGCGCGTGAAGAACCCGCCGCTCACGGCCGCGCGGAAGGTGCGCAGCTTGAACAGTCCGAGGTTGAGCAGCGGAAAGTCGGTCATGCTGGCACGGATGCCATAGCCTGCGAGCAGTGCGACGGCGACGCCGAGAAGTCCGAGTATCTCCATCATGCCGAGCGTGTTCTCGCCGAAGACCTCCAGAACATAGGAGAGAAGGGCGATACCGCCGCCGAACAGCACAAGACCCAGAAAATCGAGCCGGTGGGTCTGTTCCTCGCGATAGTCCGGCAAATAGCGCCGCACGAAGTAGAGACCGAGCAGGCCCACCGGAATATTCACGAAGAAGACGATGCTCCAGTGGAGATAGGCAACGATCAGGCCACCTGCCACCGGGCCGATCATGGGGCCGACGAGGCTCGGAATGGCGACGAAGCTCATGGCCTTCACGAGATCGGACTTGCCGAAGGTGCGTGCGAGCGTCATGCGGCCGACCGGCATCATCATCGCGCCGCCCGCACCCTGGATCACGCGACAGGCGACCAGCATTTCGATGCTGGTCGCGAGGCCGCACAGGATCGAGCCGAGAGTGAACAGGCCGATGGCCGAGGCGAAGACACGGCGGGTGCCGAAGCGGTCGGCCATCCAGCCGCTGATCGGAATGAAAACGGCGAGGCTCAATGTGTAGCTCGCCAGCACCGCCTTCATGTTGAGCGGCGTCACCTCCATTGCCTTGGCGATCGCCGGAACGGCGGTGTTCAGGATCGTCGTGTCGAGCGACTGCATGAAGAAGGCGACGGCGACGAGCCAGGGCAGCAGCCGCTTGATTGAGTCGCTGGGCAGGTCCGAAGAGGGGGAGGACATAGGCAATCGGCTGCTATCGTCGGGCTGTCGCCGACGGGCGTAGCCGCCAACCGTATTACCCTTGCCCTAGGGCGAAGTCATGTCGGCCTTTTCCCAGTTCTTGTCGGGATCGAACAGCGCGATGGTCCCTGCGCGTTCGCTGGTCTTCGGGCCGAGATCGCGTTCGTAGACCACGCCGTCCTGGTTCACGATGAAGGTCATGACGCCGGTCTCGCCATAGGTCACAGGCCAGGCGATGACGCCGAAGCCGCCGACCATGCGATTGTTGACGAGGTAGTCGTAGGCGCCGCCTCGGGCCGCAGCACCTTGGCCGTAGAGCAGGCGGAAATGGTAGCCGAAATAGCCCTGTCCAGGCCCGTCGCCCGGTTGCGCCTTGGCGACGAGAGCGCCGAGCGGGCTCTCCGGCTCGCCGGGTTTCGTCTCCCAATAGAGGCCATTCTTCTGGCCGGGTGAGCTGAGCAGGCGACGCGCATAGGTCGGAACTCCGATCTTCATCGGATCGAGCGCGGCATAGTCGTGCTGTGCGTCGACAATCGCGAGCAGGGTCTGGATGACGGTGAACTCGTCGCGTCCGATTTCGCGGGCTTCGATCTCGGTCTTTCCCGCCACGACGTCGAAATGCCAGCCACCGGCGTCCTTGACCAGCGGGATCGGCATGCTCCAGCCGGTCTTGCCTGCTTCGACGAGCGCCTTGTCGTCGCCTTGCATCACGACCTTGTGATTCTCGTCCCACGCGGCGAGGAAGCGGGCACGCAGATCGTCCTCGTGTGCGGTGTTGCCGGGAATCAGGTCACGCCAGCCGGTTCCGAGGATTGCCTCGACCTTCTTGTCGTCGTTCTTGCGAATCGCCTCGGTGAGCGTGTCGGCGGCGACATCGGGAGTGGCAAAGCGTTCCTGCTTGTCGGTCTGCGCGGACGCGACGCCTGCAAGCGACGCGAAGAGCAACAGGGCAAAGCCCATGCTCCCGAGGAGCATTCGAATGGATATGCTCATCGCCTGCCTCCCCTCGTTCCACCACCGCCACCATGAGAGCCGCCGCCACCGCCGCGGGCGCCACCGGATGGCCGCTGATAGTTCGGATGCGAGTTGGCACGTCCTTGCTGCGCGCGGCCGCGCGTCGCTTCGCGATTCACTTGCTGGCCTCGATTGACACCGCTCAGGGCCGACGGCTTGTCGCCCTGAGCGAAGTTGCCGCGATTCTGAACCTGGGGATGCGTGCCGGCTTGCGGTCGATTGGCGCCGCCCTGCGGACGATTGGCACCACCCTGCGGCAGGTGAGGCGCCTGACCGGGCGTGCGGCCGCCAGGCGTTTGTCCGGCGAGTTGACCGCGGAACTGTTGGCGCTCGGCAGCGCCGGCTGGTTTGTGCTGGCCAAACTGCTGGCGGGTCGCCGGATCGCGGTAGGCGACGCCACGGCGGTGGCCGGGATCGTGCTGCCAGCGGTTGCTGTTGTTGACGTAGCGGTTGCGGTCGAAGTTGTTGTCGATGTTGACCGCGCGATTGACGTTCACGTCAACGTAGGAATTGCCGCGGCCCCAGTTCCAGCTCGAGAACATCGAGCCTGCTGCGGCGATGCCGATACCCCACAGCAGGCCGGTCGCCAGGGCCGTTCCATAGCCGTAGCCGGGTGGCGGCGGATAGTAGGTCGGCGGATAGGCAGGATAGGGCCAGGCGCCATAGGCCCAGGCGGGGTTGTAGGATGGAACGTAGATGACTTCGGGATTGGCCGGCTCGATGATGATCGTGCGGTCTGCGCCCGAGCCCTGGCTCGTGACGGTCTGCTGCTGACCGCTCTTGAGATTGCCGGCGTCCGCTGCCTTGGCGCGAAGTCGCTGAATCGAGTCCGCGACGTCCTGCTGCTGCGAGATCATTGCGTCGCCGAGCTTCTGCGTCCATTCGAGATGATCGCTGAGCTGCGTCAGCACGGCAGGGAAGGCCACCAGCGACTTCACGCTGACGTCCCAGCTCTTGTCCTTCACGGCCGCAACAGCCGCATCGCCCTTCAACGCCGGGTTCGCTTTAGACCAGCGGGCAGCCTCGACGATCTCCAACGGATATCCCGTCGCCATCAGAACTTGCGACAGTAGCGAATCGGGATAGAGCGCAATCGGCGCGAGGATCTGGTCGAGTTCCTCGGGCTTCAATGTTTTCTTGTCGTCCTCGGGCGCGGGAGGTGCCGGAGGAGAGGCTTGTGCAAAGCACGGCATGGAATTCAACGATCCCAGCGCGGACATCGCCAAGGCGCCCAGCAGCATTCTACGCCGATCCATATGTGTCTCCCGCGTCCAGAATTGCGGCTGCCAACACACCCTAGGATGGAGTGAGCATCAGCGTCCAGATCACAAATGCGTTTCTGGCGTGCACACCAAGTGATCGGCGCGTGGTTGCGAGGTCGGTCTGTCCCGCGCGCCTATGCGCAATCTGAGATTTACCGGCGGCGACAACCGGTCGTAAAGTCCACCCCTGCTGTGCAACAGGGAGGTTGGTATGAGCGACGATCGCAGCGATCGAGTGATCGACAATCGGCGACGCAACCTCTTGCTTGGCGGTGCAGCGGTTTCGGTGCTGGGTACCGTCGGACTTGCCGGGACGGTGCAGCAGGCGCAGGCACAGCAAACGCCGGCCGGCGGGCGACGGCTGAACATCCTCGTCATCTTTGGCGACGATGTCGGGCAGTCGAACATCAGCGCTTATACGTTCGGCCTGATGGGATACAAGACGCCCAACATCGACCGCTTGGCGCGCGAGGGCGCGATGTTCACCGACTACTACGCCGAGCAGAGCTGCACGGCGGGGCGGTCGACCTTCATCACGGGACAATGCACGTTGCGCACCGGCCTCAGCAAGGTCGGTGTGCCGGGCGCGACGGTCGGGCTGCAGGCCCGCGACGTCACCATTGCCGAGATTCTCAAGCCGATGGGCTATGCGACCGGTCAGTTCGGCAAGAATCACCTGGGCGATCGCGACGAATATCTGCCGACCAATCACGGCTTCGACGAGTTCTTCGGCAACCTCTATCACCTCAATGCCGAGGAGGAGCCTGAGCAGCGCACCTATCCGAAGGATCCGGAGTTCCGCAAGAAGTATGGGCCGCGCGGCGTCATCCGCTCCTATGCCGACGGTCGCATCCAGGACACCGGCCCGCTCACCAAGAAGCGCATGGAGACCATCGACGACGAAACGTCGGCGGCCGCCATCGACTTCATGGATCGCCAGGTAAAGGCCAACAAGCCATTCTTCTGCTGGTTCAACTCCACGCGCATGCACTTCCGCACGCATGTGAAGGAGGATCGACGCAGCCCGGCCGGCCTCACGGCGCTCACAGAATATGCCGACGGCATGGTCGAGCATGACGGTCATATCGGGCAGATCCTGAAGAAGCTCGACGATCTCGGCATCGCCAACGACACGCTGGTGATCTACACGACCGACAACGGGCCGCACGCCAACTCCTGGCCCGATGGCGCCACCACGCCTTTCCGCAGCGAAAAGAACACCAACTGGGAGGGGGCGTATCGTGTGCCCTGTTTCGTTCGCTGGCCGGGCCGCGTTCAGCCGGGGACCGTATTCAACGGAATCGTGAGTGGGCTGGACTGGTTCCCGACGCTTGTGGCGGCGGCCGGCGAGGCCGACATAAAGGACAAGCTGCTCAAGGGCTATCAGACCGGCGGCAAGACCTACAAGGTCCATCTCGACGGCTACAATCAGCTTCCTTATCTGACCGCCAAGGAACCCAACAGCGCGCGCAAGGAGTTCGTCTACTTCAACGACGATGCCGAACTTGTCGGTCTGCGCTACGAGAACTGGAAGATCGTCTTCGAGGAGCAGCGCGCGCCGGGCACGATGCGGGTGTGGGCGGAACCGTTCACCAAGCTGCGCCTGCCGAAGCTGTTCGATCTCCGTGCCGACCCCTACGAACGGGCCGACATTACCTCGAACACTTATTACGACTGGTTCATCTCGCAGCCCTACGTCATCTTTGCCGCACAGGAAGTGGTCGGCAAATTCCTGGCGACGTTCAAGGAGTATCCGCCCAGTCAGCGGGCCTCTAGTTTCTCGATCGACCAGATCGTCGAGGGCATGCAGAAGTCGTTGAACGCAATCTCGAAATAGGAGCGACGTCTTGCGGCGAGTGCTTATTCTCGGTGCGGTGCTGCTGAGTGCATTCGGCAGTGCTTCCGCGCAAGATCAACGTCCGCCGCAACTTGCGAACCCGGCTTCGGTGCGATGCGTCGAGCAGGGCGGGGCGCTCGAGATCGAAAAGCGCCCCGATGGCGGTCAGTACGATGTCTGCACCTTCGTCGACAACTATCAGTGCGAGGAATGGGCACTGTTCCGCGGCGAATGCCCAAAGGGAGGGTTGCGCGTGACGGGCTATGTAACGTCTGCCGGCCGGTTCTGCGCCATCACCGGCGGGCGCTACGCTGTGACCTCGCCGCCGACCGCGGCCGTCGAAAAAGGCGTGTGTTCGCTCCCCGGCGGCAGGAGCTGCGATGCCGACGCCTACTATGCCGGGACGTGTTCGCGATGAGCGCACGCGAACAGATCGCCGAGATCCAGCGCCGGGTGAACGCGTCGGTCATCGGCCAGGAAAGGGTGGTCGAGCGGCTGGTGATCGCTCTGCTGGCCAATGGCAACGTTTTGATCGAGGGGTTGCCTGGGCTCGCCAAAACGCGCGCGATCAAGAGCCTGTCCAAGGCGCTGGAGTCGGAGTTCAGCCGTATCCAGTTTACGCCGGATCTTCTGCCGTCCGACGTGACGGGCGGCGAGATCTACCTCAGCCAGGGTGCTGGGGCAGGCACCTTCCAGTTCCGTCAGGGACCCGTGTTCGGCAATCTTGTGCTGGCGGACGAGATCAACCGTGCGCCGGCCAAGGTCCAGTCGGCATTGCTGGAAGCCATGGAGGAGCGTCAGGTCACGGTTTCGGGCAAGCGCTACAAGCTGCCGGCTCTGTTCATGGTCCTGGCGACCCAGAACCCAATTGAACAGGAAGGCACCTATCCGCTGCCCGAGGCGCAGATGGATCGGTTCCTGATGCATGTCCGAATCGACTATCCAAGCGATGCGAACGAAGTGAAGGTGCTGCAACTCGTGCGGGGGGAAGAAGCACAGGGCGTCGAGACGGCACCTCCGCCGCCGGTGGAGCAGCGGGCCATCTTTGCTGCGCGCGGAGAAATCGATCACGTGAAGAGCGTTGCCGCCGTCGAAACCTATATTGTCGCGCTGATCGCCGCGACCCGTCGACCATCGGAATATGGCGATCAACTCAAGGACTGGCTCTCGATCGGCGCCAGCCCGCGTGGCTCGCTGGCGCTGGACCGCTGTTCGCGAGCCCATGCCTGGCTGCAGGGACGTGATCATGTCCTGCCGGAAGACGTGCGGGCGGTGGCACACGATTGCCTGCGCCATCGCCTGACGCTTTCCTACGAGGCCACCGCCGCGGGCGTCGGCAAGGATGACGTCATCGACGAAATTCTGAAGCAGGTGGCCGTCGCGGCGTGACGCAGAAGGAGGGCGGATGACTGAGGCACGCGCCTATGTGACCCTCGACGAGCTGCTGCATCTGCGCCATCGCGCCAAGGGCTTCAGCTTTCTGCCCCGCCAGCCGGTGCATAGCCTTTTGACCGGCCGACATGCCTCGCGGCTGCGCGGCCGCGGTCTCGATTTCGAGGAACTGCGCCACTATGCCGAAGGCGACGACACTCGAGCTATGGACTGGGCTGCGACCGCGCGGCTCGGGACGCCGCATGTCCGTGTCTATAGCGAGGAACGCGATCGCAACGTCCTGCTGCTGGTCGATCAGCGGCAATCCATGTTCTTCGGCAGCCAGCTTGCCATGAAGTCTGTCGTCGCCGCCGAAGCGGCAGCCCTCTCGGCATTCCGCGTCGCGTCGTTGGGCGACAGGGTCGGCGCCATTGTCTTCTCGGAGGCGGGCGGCGTGGTCGAAATCAAGCCGGAGGCGCGCGACGCCGGTGTCCGGCGCATCCTGGGCGAGACCGTGCGTCACAACCGCTTGCTGTCGGCGACGGCTGGTGAGTCCGATCCGGCGCTGCTCAACGAAGCGCTGCGCCGCGCCGTCCGCCTCGCTCATCACGATTGGCTGATCGTGCTGATCTCCGACATCGCGGGGGCCGACGCCGAGAGCGTCAAGCACGTGACGCGCCTCACTGGCCACAACGACGCGCTTTCCGTATTCATTTCAGACCCCCTGGAAGCCGAATTGCCGGACATTGGAAACGCCGTTCTGACCGATGGCAGCCGCCAGATCGAAGCGGACCTCTCCGCAGGTGTTCTGCGTCGGCAATTCTCGGCAGGCTTTGCCGAACGGCGGGCCAGCGCGGCCCGCTTCTCGCTGCAGCGTGCCATTCCCGTGTTGCCGTTGGTCACGGGCCGCGACGTGTCCGACCAGTTCCGCGAGCAGCTCGGCCGACGCCTTTCCCGGCGCCGCGCGGCCTGAACGCAAGCCATGAGCGATCCCGCCGATCTTTCCAACCTGCGCGACATCGTCATGCCGCCCGAGGTAGCGCTGTGGCCGCCGGCGCCGGGCTGGTGGATTCTCCTGGCGGGCGGCATTGCCATGGCGGCGATCTTCGCCGGCATGATCGTCGCTCGATACAGGCGCAATGCCTATCGACGGGCCGCCCTCGTTGCTCTCGACACGGCCGACGCTGGCGACATCTCCAGCATCTTGAAACGCGTGGCGCTGGCGGCGTGGCCGCGGACCGAAGTGGCGTCGCTGACGGGCGCCGAGTGGCTTGCCTTTCTGGACCGCACCGCCCGCAGCAATGTGTTCACCCAGGGAGCCGGGCGCGATTTGGAAGGCTTGGCCTTTGGCGGCGCCGGCGACGAGCAGGCCGTCCGGGCGGCGGCCCGCAACTGGATTCGGCGGCATCGATGCTGACGTTTGCCCAACCATGGTTCGCTCTTCTCCTGCCTCTGCCGGCACTGATCTGGTGGCTCATGCCGGCATATGCAGAGAGCCGGCGCGGCGTGCGTGTCCCGTTCTTCACGCTGCTCGTTTCTGCAACCGGCTTGCAGCCGCACGAAGGTGTCGTGACCCGGCAGCGTGGTTTCTGGCGGACGGCAAGCCTGGTTCTGTGCTGGCTGCTGTCGTTGCTGGCCCTGATGCGGCCGCAATGGCTCGAGCCGCCGATCCATCGGGAAAGGCCGGCGCGGGATCTCCTGCTGCTGGTCGACCTCTCGGGCTCGATGGATACCAGGGACTTCACCGATCCATCGGGCGCCAAGGTCGATCGCCTGACGGCCGCGAAGCAGGTGCTCGACGAGTTTCTCGCGAAGCGGCAAGGGGATCGCGTCGGTGTCGTGGTCTTCGGTAACGCGGCCTTCACGCTGGTACCCTTCACGACCGACCTGAAGCTGGCGCGCGCGCTGCTGCAGGAGATGCAGGTCGGCATGGCCGGGCCGCGTACCGTGCTGGGCGACGCGATCGGGCTCGGCATCAACCTGTTCGCCCGCTCGACGGCGCCGGCCAAGACCATGATTGCCTTGACCGACGGTAACGACACGGCGAGCAGCGTGCCGCCGGCCGAAGCGGCGCGCATTGCTCACGATAAGGGGATCGTGATCCATACCGTGGCGATCGGCGATCCCGCAGCGGCCGGCGAGGAGAAGCTCGACGAAGCGGCGTTGAAGGACGTGGCCGCGGTGACCGGCGGCGGCTTCTACCGCGCGCTCGACCGCGCCGAACTGGCCGGCATCTATACGAAGCTCGACCAAATCGAAGCACGCAAGGTCGATACGGTGAGCTACCAGCCGCGTACCGATCTCTATTGGGTTCCGCTGCTTGCGATGATCACGGTGGCGTTGTTGGCGCAGGCCCTGATGGTCGTGCGGCGGCCACGGTTGAGCCGCCTCCTGGAGGTGGCGTCATGACCGCTTTCCTCGAGAACTTTCATCTGTTGCGCCCTTGGGTGTTGCTGCTGCTCTTACCCGCACTGGCCCTGTGGTGGGCGAGCCATCGGGCCAGCGACACGATGCGCCGGTGGCGGCAGGTGATCGATCCGGCGCTGCTGAAGCATCTCGTCGTTGGCGACACGGCCCACCGTGCCTTGCGCCCGCATCATCTGCTGCTGGCTGGTATTGCCGTGGTGACCTTGGCGGCGGCAGGGCCGACGTGGCAGCGCGAACCGTCGCCTTTTGCCGAACAGGCGGCACCGGCGATGATCGTGCTCAAGGTGACGCCCTCAATGACGACACCCGATCTGGCGCCGACGCGCCTCGACCGGGCACGACAGAAGATCGGCGATCTGCTCAAGCTCCGGGACGGCATGCCGGCAGGGCTCATCGCCTATAGTGGCTCCGCCCACCTCGTCCTGCCGCCGACACCCGATCGCGACGTGGTGATTGGTATGGCGGGGGCGCTGTCGCCGGCGATCATGCCGCGCGAAGGCGACCAGCTGGCCGATGCGGTGAAGCTCGCTGCGCAGGTGCTGCGGGATGGCGGACAGGGCGGCTCGATCCTGGTCGTGGCCGACAATGCGGCGCGCGGTCAGGCCGCGGCGCTGAAATCGCTCGCCGTCGGGGCGCCGGTGATCCTGTTCGCCGTGGCTCCGCCGCAGTTCGTGGCGGCCGATGCGGGCCTTGCGGCGGCAGTGTCGGCACTCGATGCCCGTGAGGTCGTCGCGACGGTGGACAATCAGGATGTGCAGGCGATTGCACGCCGGCTGGTGGATGCACCCGGTGCGCCAGTGGCTGCCGGTGAGACGGTGCATTGGCAGGAAGCAGGCTGGTGGCTGACGCCAGCCGTTGCTCTGATGGTGCTGCTGTGGTTTCGCCGCGGTTGGGTCATCGCGTCATGAAGCGGCCGGGTACCTCGATGGCTGTGGTGGCATCGCTGGTCGTCGCGGCTTTGGCGATCGGAGCTTGGCAGATCGGCTGGGCCGATCTTTGGATGACACCGGATCAGCGTGGTCGCCGGTGGATGGCGGAACAGAATTATCGCGAGGCCGCCAAGGCCTTCGCAGATCCGATGTGGGCTGGCGTTGCCCGCTTCCGCGCCGGTGAGTTCAAGGACGCCGCGGAGACCTTTGGTGGCCTGGCGACCGCAGCGGCGGCTTACGATCAAGGCAATGCACTGGTGATGCTCGGTAAGTACGACGATGCCGTCGGCCGCTACGATCGTGCCTTGGCCCTGCGGCCGGGCTGGGCCGATGCAGAGGCAAACCGGACGCTGGCAAGACTGCGGGCGGAAATGATGCGGCAGAAGGGTGCCGATGCCGGCGACCAGCGCGAGGGCGCCGACGAGATCGTCTACGACAAGGACAAGAAAAACCAGGAGGGGCAGAAGACCGAGGTTACCGGCGCCGTGATGACCGACGAAGCCTCGCGCGCCGTGTGGCTGAAGCGTCTGCAGAGTCGCCCCGCCGACTTCCTTCGGGCGCGCTTCGTCAACCAGCTCGAGAGCAAGGCGCCATGAGAGTGGTGCTTTCGCTTCTGGTCCTGCTGCTGTCGGTGCCGGCGATGGCCCAGACCGAAGGCGTGGTCGTACGGACCACGGTGAAGCCGGAGCAGGGCGTCGTGCTGGGGCAGCATGTCCGCGTCTTGGTGGATGTCCTGTTTCCGGGCGAGATGCCTCGACCGCCGCGGGTTTCTCTCGCCGACATGTCGGGCGCGCAGATCGTACGCTACGAAACGCAGGCCACGACAATGAGCGACACGATCGACGGCAAGACTTATGCCGGGCAGCGCTTCGAGTTCGCCCTTTATCCGCGTCGCGGCGGCCGGCTCACCATTCCGGCGCCGTCGGTGACCATATTGAACAGCTCCGGCGATATTGCGGGCCAGCTCCAGGGAAAGCCGCTCGAGTTGCAGATTGCCGTGCCGCCGGGTGTCGATCCGACGGCGCCGGTGGTCGCCGCCGACTCGCTCACGCTTGAAGAACAATGGCAGCCGGTGCCGTCGAATGCCTTCAAGGCGGGCGACGCCATCGTCCGCACGATCACCCGCGTCGCCGCCGATGTGCCGGGCATGGCAATGCTCGACCTCGCCTTCACCGCGCCGCGAGGCGTACGTGTCTATGTCGACCCGCCGCAAAGCACCGATCAGGTCAGTCGCGGCGCGCTAACGGGCCGGCGAACCGATCGCGTGACCTATGTGTTCGAGACTGGCGGTTCGTTCGTAATTCCCGAGGTCGCGCAGCCCTGGTGGGATCTTTCGGCGAACCGTCTCCGGCGCGCCGTGGGTGGAGGCGCCACGATCGCGGTGGCGAGCGCGCCGGTTGCTGCGGCGCCTGGCGACCCTGTCGAGCGCTGGGTATTCGCGGCCGCCACGGTACTGGGCCTCGTGTCCTTGGCGCTGTGGAGCTGGCCGCATGTACGCAGATGGCAGGCTGATCGTCGCGCCCGCTGGCTGGCTTCCGAATCAAAGGCCTTCGACGATCTCAAGGCTGCGTGTCGCAAAGACGGACCTGAGGCCGCCTATCGCACCTTTGCGGTGTGGCGGCAGCGCTTGCCACGGCCGGAGGATGCCGCGCCACTTGCCGAGGAGATTGAAGCCGCATTGTTTGCCGGCGCGCCCTGGTCGCCCGATAGGGCCGGTGCCTTTGCCAGGAAGGCCGAGGCGCTGCGCCATGCGACGGTACGGCGAGAGCGGGCGAGCATCTTGCCGCCGCTCAATCCCGCGGTGCCCTGACGGGACACCGCCGCCGAACGGCTCAGGTCTGTTCGGAAGGCGCCTGCCTGGCCGTAGACCGCTTTCGACTGCTTGGTGCCGGCTTCATCAATGACGCAGCCAGCCGCACCGATAGAACAAGAGCGCGGCCGACCAGCATGCCGGCGCAGCATGTCGCAATGAGCGCGGCGCCGAGCTGAAGGTTCTCGAGAGCCGGGGTGAAGATCGCGGCCACGATCTCGGTGGCGACCGCAACGGCAAGAATGATCGGCACCCAGAGCAGTGCCCGCTTGGCGGCCGACCGCTCCTGCAGCATCGACATGTAGAGATCGACGTGCAGCACCGTCGTGAAGCCGCGGAGCATGCCGATCGCCAAACCCGCGAGCACTGCGGCCTCGAAAACCCAGGGAGGCCGATGGGCGATGACCTGCAGCAGAAACATGCCGATGGCGACGAACGTCGCCAGCGTTGCAGGCACGAAAAGGCGCCAGATCGACACGTAACGGCGTCGGATCTCGCGCAATGCGAAGTACACACAGCCGCTCGCCCCCAAAGCCAGCAGCAGGTGGACCAGAGTTAGATTGTAGATCATTTCCCGTTGAACACCCGGCAACACACTAGCCGCTGTCGTCGCGTCGGGCGAGTACGTTACACCCTGCTAAACGCCGCAGCCGGGTACCTACATGTTGCCGGTGGATTACGGCATCCTTACGGATGCGGCCCCCAGGGTGCCGCATTCAGCAGCTTCACTTCCTGACTCATCACCAGCGGGCGGAACTTGACGGCGAAGCCGTCCATGAAGGCGGGATCGGAGAAGACCGCTGCCCAGTGGCTGCGTCGGTGAGCATCGTCGTTGAACTTCCAGAGATGAACGAGCTGATTGATGGTACCCGTGTCGCCCTGGAAATAGCCGACGAGGTTTCTGACATGGCCGCCCTTGTCGAGCGCGGGGAAGCCGAACTCCTGATAGAGCTTTACCGCCTCCGCCATCTTGCCGACGTAAAGCGTGTAGGTCCTGAGTTCGTAGAGCGCCATTTCGATCTCCCGCCGTGATGCTGGACCTCAGGATGACAAGGACGCGCGTTACGCTCTAGGCTCGATTCCATGGATGTCGAACTCAGCCGTGATGCGAAACAAGTTGTCGGCGATTGGCTGACGGGCCTGAATGCCGCTCTCGAGGCAAAGGACGCTGCCGCTGTCGGCGCCCTGTTCCGCAGCGATTGCGATTGGCGCGATATCGTGGCGCTCACCTGGACCATCGAGACGGTGAGTGATCGCGAGCCCGTCGCGCGGCGCCTCGTGGAAGCTGCCACAGCCACCGGGGCGTGCGACTTTGCCATAGATCCCGAACGCCATCCGCCGCGCGACGTCGAGCGCGCCGGCGAGACTTGCGTCGAGGCGATCCTGACTTTCGCGACGAAGGTGGGCAGGGGAGCCGGCATCGTTCGCTTGAAGCGCAGCGACTGCCGCGCTGGCTCGACGGTGGCCTGGACCTTGATGACCGCCCTCGACGAACTCACCGGCTACGAAGAAGAAGTGATCCTCGAAGCCTCGGAAGAACCCGCCTTCGAGCGCGATTTCCACGGCCCCAACTGGCTCGACCGCCGGGAGCAGTCGTCGCGCTACGAGGATCGCGAGCCCGTGGTGCTGATCGTGGGCGGCGGCCATGCCGGCGTGACGGCGGCGGCGCGCTTCAAGGCCCTGGGCATCGATGCGCTGGTCGTCGACCGCATGGCACGCATCGGCGACAACTGGCGCAAGCGCTATCATGGGCTGAAGCTGCACAATCAGAAGCACAGCAATCACTTCCCGTATCTGCCGTTTCCCAAGACCTGGCCGAAGTACATTCCCAAGGACAAGATCGCCAACTGGATCGAGTCCTACGTCGAGACCATGGAGATCGACTTCTGGACGCGCACCACCTTCCAGGGAGCCACCTGGGACGCGTCGAAGAAGCGCTGGACGGCGCAGCTTGCCCTCGACGTCGCCGACGGTGTGGGGCGCACGCTCCATCCACGCCATATCGTGATGGCGACCAGCGTCAGCGGTACGCCGAACCTGCCCGACATCCCGACCCTCGACCGCTTTACGGGGCCGGTTGTCCATTCCAGCAAATTCACCGACGGCGCCGCGTGGCGCGGCAAGAACGTCTACGTGTTCGGCACGGGGACCAGCGCGCACGACATTGCGCAGGACCTGCACGGCAATGGCGCCCATACGACCATCGTGCAGCGCAGCCCGACCCTCATCACCAATGTCGAGCCCAGTGCGCAGCTCTACGACGGCGTCTATTACGGCAAGGGGCCGGCCTATGAAGACCGCGACCTGATCAACGTCTCGGTGCCGCTGCGCGTGATGAAGGTGGCGCACAAGATCCTGACCGACGAATCGCGCCGGCACGATGCCGCGCTTCTCGAAGGGCTGGAAAAGGTCGGTTTCCGGCTCGAATTCGGCGAAGGCGGCACCGGCTGGCCGCTGAAGTACCGCTCCCGAGGCGGCGGCTACTATTTCAATGTCGGCGCCTCCGATCTGGTCGCGCGCGGCGAGATCGGCCTCATCCAATATGCCGACATCGCCGAGTTCACGGCGACCGGCATGAAGATGAAGGACGGCGGCGAACGTCCTGCCGATCTGATCGTGCTGGCTACCGGCTACAAGGGGCAGGACCACCTGGTCGGCCAGCTTTTCGGCCCGGAGGTCGCCAAGAAGGTCGGTGCGGTCTGGGGCTTCGATCCGGTCACTCAGGAGCTGAACAATATGTGGGTGCCGACCGCGCAACCCGGCCTCTGGTTCACCGGCGGCTCCTTCGCGCAGTGCCGCATGTACTCCAAGTACCTCGCCCTGCAGATCAAGGCGCAGGAAGAGGGGCTGGCACCTCGATAGGGGGACAATCGATGCAACAGGTCGCGACAGGCTACGGGCTCGTCGAAGGCCCAGTCTGGGATTCGGCCCATGGTCTCTATTTCAGCGATGTCATCAATGGCGGAGTCTACCTGCTGGATCGCGCCGGTGCAGTTTCCCTGGCCGTGCCGAAGCGGCGGGGCATCGGCGGCATGGCGCTTCACGATAGCGGCGGTCTGATCGTGGGCGGGCGCGACATTGCCCATGTCTCGCTGACCGACGGGAGCACGAAGACGCTGCTGCCGCTCGATGCCATCCCCGGCGCCACCGGCTTCAACGATCTCACGACCGACAGCGTCGGGCGCATCTACGTAGGGTCGCTGGCCTTCAAGGTATTCGGCGGCGAACCGCCGAAGCCCGGGCACCTGCATGTCATCGACGTGGACGGCTCGATGCGCACCGTGTCCGACGGCATACTCCTGACCAACGGATTGGGCTTTTCGCCCGACGGGAAGCGTCTCTATCACAGCGACGCGCGCGCCGGGATCGTCCGTGTCTACGATGTGGCGGCGGATGGCGGCGTCGGCCCGTGGCGGCAGTTCGCCTCGATGGGCGACGGCGGCGTTCCCGACGGATTGAAGGTGGCGAGCGACGGTTCGGTCTGGGTTGCCGACGCTCATGGCGGCCGCGTCGCGGTCTTCGGTGCAGACGGTGCGCACCGCCGCGATCTCGAAGTGCCTCTGCCGATGGTCACCAGTGTCTGCTTCGGCGGTGACGACCTGCGTGATCTCTACGTCGTCACGGGCTCACGTGGCGGCCCGAGCGAGAATTGCGGCAGCATTTTCAAGACGAGGGTCGACGCTGCAGGCTTGGCACTGCCGCCAGCCAGGACTAGGCTGACGCCCTAACGGAAAATTCATCGACTGCGTGCGTGCCGCGTTCTGGCTTTCTGCGGGGGCGCGGTGCCTCAATGACATCGGTTCGGATCGGGAGGGCGACCCATGGTTGAAGCCTCGCGTCACGATGCATGGCAGGCGGGCGAAAGCTACGATGCCTATATGGGCAGGTGGAGCCGCAAGGTTGCACCTCGCTTCCTCGACTGGCTAGCTGCGCCGGAGGACCGCAACTGGCTCGATATCGGCTGCGGTACCGGGGCGCTCACGGCCGCCATTCTCGCGCAGTGCAAGCCAACGAGCTTGCTGGCCATCGACCCTTCCGACGGCTTCGTCGCAAAGGTGCGGGCAGGCATTACCGACAAGCGCGCCGAGTTCCGGGTCGGCGATGCCCAGGCGGTCGAGGTGGAAACGGACAGCCGTGACATCGTCGTATCGGCGTTGGTGCTGAACTTCGTGTCCGACCGGCGCAAGGCGCTCGCGGAGATGAAACGCATCGTCCGGCCGGGTGGAACGATCGGCTTCTATGTCTGGGACTATCCCGGCGGCGGCATTGAGTTCGTGCGTGCCTTCTGGCGCGCGGCGGTGTCACTCGACCCTGCGGCGCAGGACCTTACCGAGGACAGACGCTTTCCTTTCTGCACGCCAAAGGGCCTGGCCGAGCTGGCAGCCGATGCCGGTCTCGGGCTAGTGAGCTGCGCGCCGATCGAAGTGCCGACGGTCTTCAGCGACTTCGACGACTACTGGCGGCCCTTCACCTTGGGGGCGGGGCCGGCGCCGGGCTACTGCGCGAAGCTGGCGCCGGACGCTCGGGAGAAGTTGAGGCAGAAACTGCAGGACAGCGTCCCGTTGCGGGCCGACGGCGCAATCCCATTCAAGGCGAGAGCCTGGGCGGTTCGCGCGGCCTTCGACTGAGGTTCGCGGAGGCAGCGGGCGGTTCCACCGTGGCTAGAAATTAAGGTTCGTGAACGGCGTTGCACACCTGTTGCAAGGCGGCCTGGGATTGGCCATATCCGGTCCTCCGATCCACTTATCAACTGACGGAATCCCCCCCATGACGCCCGCCGAGGCCACTGCACCGATCCGTGATCCTAGAAGCCTGCGTCCGATCCCGCGTCTGATCTTTGCGTCGCGATGGCTGCAGCTTCCGCTCTATCTGGGCCTGATCGTTGCGCAATGCGTCTACGTCTTTCTGTTCCTCAGGGAACTGGTTCACCTGGTGCTGCACAGCCCCAGCGTCACCGAGCAGCAGGCCATGCTGATCGTGCTGGGTCTCATCGACGTGGTGATGATCTCCAATCTCCTGATCATGGTGATCGTCGGCGGCTACGAGACCTTCGTGTCGCGGATGCAGCTCAATCGCCATCCCGACCAGCCGGAGTGGCTGAGCCATGTCAACGCCAGCGTGCTCAAGATCAAGCTCGCCATGGCAATCATCGGCATTTCCTCGATCCATCTGCTGCGGACGTTCATCGAGGCCGGCTCGCTCGGCAAGCCCGACTCGGCTTACACCGAGGCAGGCATCATGTGGCAGACCATCATTCACGGCCTGTTCATCCTTTCCGCCGTCGGCATCGCCTTCGTCGACAGGTTGAGCCAGTCGCCCAACGGCAAGCACTGAGGCTGGAGCGCTATCTGATCGTGTAGCGCTCGACGACCTTGGGTACGCGGCTCGTGCCGTCGAAGCAGACGATCTCGGCTTCGTGGGCCATGTTGCCCTTGCCGTCCGACTTGTAGGTCGTGACCAGCCCTTTGTAGCTGTCACGATCGAGAGCGCCACGGACGGCGCTCGGCGTGACGGTCTGCTTCGCCTTCTTGAGGTCGGCGACAATCGTGGCGAGCATCCCGACGGCGTCGTATTGGGCGGCCGCGAACGCGTCGGGCTCGGTCTTGAAGGCGGCGCGATAGGCGTCGGTGAACGCCTTCATCGGGCCGCTGGTCGCCGAAATCGGCGAGGCTGCAGTTTCGGCGCATACACCCTTCAGTTCGGCGGGTTCGAGCAGGGCGGCCGTCGCGGGTTGGTGCATCGCTGAACCTGCAACGACCGGCAGGTCGGGGAAGAGCTGTCGCGCCTGGCGGACAGCCAGCACCGTCGAGGCGGCATGCAGGTGCAGCACGATCACATCGGCATTGGCGCCCTTGGCGCGGGTGAGGGCCGCTGTCAGGTCGTTGGCGGACGGCGCGACGCTCTCCTCGAGCACCGGCGGCGCCTTGAGGTCGGCGAGCGTCTTTGCCAGCTGCTCGCGGCCCGACTGGCCGTAGGCGGTGCTCTGGTAGATCACGGCGGGCCGCTTGGCGCCGAGCTTCTCGACCACGTAGCGGGCGTGCGCCACCTTGACCGTCGAATCGCTGGGGAAGAAGCGGAAGAAGTAGGGGTTGCCCATTTCCGACAGCCGCGCCGTTCCGGAGACGGTGAGCAGGGGCACACCGACGGCCTGTGCGAGCGGCATCAGCGCCAGCATTTGCGTGCCGAGGATCGGGCCCACCACGGCGGGCGGCGGGGGGCGGCCGACCGCCCGTTCCCAGGCCGTTACGGCAGCCTCGGGGGTCGCCTGCGTGTCGAGCACGCGCGTCTCGATCTTCACGTCGCGGAGCTGGCGCTCGGCCAGAATCGCACCGTTGCGCTGGCTCGTACCTTCCAGCGCAACGAAGCCCGTGAGCGGCACGAGCACGGGAAGCGAGACATCGGCCTTTTGCGCCGCAGCCGGAGCCGCGAGCGCAAAAGACATCAATGCCGCGGCTACTGCGCGGCGCCGCCAGCCCATGGCGACATGACCTCGTTCATGCCGGTCAGTTCGCCGGTCTTGGGATCGCGCACGATACAGGACGGGTTGGCAAAGCCCAGCGGCGAGACCGGATTGTCGACCTCGACCATCGGCAGCTTGGCGGCAATCGCCTTCTTCACCGCCTCCGGCAGATCGCGATTAACCCGGATCGGACCGACGCCGGACACGTCGATGCGCGGCTGGTGGAAGGCTGCTTCGACGTCCATGCCGCGGTCGACCATCATCAGCGAAAGCTGCGTCACCGCCGGCACGATGCGCCGGCCGCCCGAGGCGCCGATGCAGAACCACGGCTTGCCATCCTTCTCGACGACCACCGGGCAGATGTTGCAAAGCGGCTTCTTGCCCGGGGCAATCGAGTTTGGCCGGTTGGGCTCGGGGTCGAACCACAGCATGCCGTTGTTCATGGTGATGCCGGTCTTGGGCAGCATCACGCAGGAGCCGAACAGTGACATTAGCGTTTGCGTCAGCGCCACCATGTTGCCTTCGGAATCGGCGGCGCAGAAATGCGTGGTGCAAGTGTTGGTCGGCTTGTCGCCCAAGGTCTTCAGGCGCTCGTCGTAAGCCTTGTGCATGCCTTCGGCGATGGCGGCGAAGAACGCAGCATCGGGCGCACCCTTGCCCTTGGTCCCGGCACCTGCGAGTTCGATGGTCCGGCGCAGGGTGGGGCCTGCTGTCAGGCCGCCCGCGACGTTGATCGTCACGCCATTGTGCTCGAACGACAGCGGCTCGACGATCTTGGCCTCGAAGGACTTGAGATCGTCTAAGGAGATGGTGGAACCGCCGGCCTGCAGGTCGGCCACGATATCGCGGGCCAAGCTGCCTTCGTAGAATTCGCGCGGGCCGCCCTCGGCCAGTCGCCGCATCGTCTCGCCGAGATTGCCGAGCTTGATGAAGCGTTGCGTGCCGGCCCAGTCGTGGGCGGGAACGCGGCCATCGTCGCAGAGATAGTTTTCGCGCGACGCCGGGAACTTGGCGAGGTGCTTGGCGCCGTTGGCGATCATCACCTGCATGTACCAGTCGAGCTCCATGCCGCGCTGGGCAAGCTCGACGCCGGGCTGCAGCACGTCTTTCCACTTGAGCGAACCGAAGCGCTCCAGCGCCTTGGCAAGACCGGCGACCATGCCGGGAACGGCGATCGAATGGTAGCCGACCTCGTTGCGCTGATCCTCGATGTCGGGCCAGGCGAAGGGGTTGGCGGGGCCGGGGCCCACGATCTTGTAGACCGACGGATCGAGCTTCTTGGCCGAGACTGGGCCGTAATCGACTGTCCAGGCGCGGCCTTCCTTGGCGCTCCAGATCGTCATGAAGCCGACGCCGCCGATGCCGCTCATCCAGGGCTCCAGCGCGCCGATGGCCATGCCGGTGGCGACCGCCGCGTCGATGGCGTTGCCACCCTTGCGCAGGATCTCGGCGCCGACCTCCGCTGCCTTCACATTCTGCGCAACGACCACGCCCTTGCCGCGAACCGCGTGCTTGGTGAATTTCAACTGCCGTGTCAGCGATTCGCTCATCAACAACGCTCCTGGATTGGTGGCCGGACTTTAGCGGGACCGCTTTTGGCCACAAAGCCTGTTAGACTGCAGGGCGGACCGGCGAGAAAGAGTGCAGGTGGCGGACCTCAACCAGATCGACCTGCAGGCGCTCGTGAGAGGCGACAAGCGTAGCTGGGACGCTTTTGTCGCCGCGGCAGCGCCGCTGATCAACGCCATGGTGCGCCGCGCTCTCGCGCCCTACGGACTGGGCGAGGAGGATGTCATGGACGCCGCCCAGGACGTCTTCGTTCGGCTCTGCGCCCAGGATTTCCGCCTCCTTAAGACCTACGATCCGGCGCGGGCCGGTTTATCCACATGGGTGGCCGTGGTTGCCCGGTCGGCGGCCATCGACCATGCGCGACGCCGGCGCCGTCCCACTCAGCCGATCGACGAAGTGCCGGAGTCCGCGCTGGGCGTCGAGGACCGGCATGTCGAAAAACTCAAGATTCCTCAAGGGCTTCTGACCGAACGTCAAACCCTCATCCTGAAGTATCTCTACGACGAGGAGCGCGAGGTTGCCGATATTGCGCAGCTCCTGAAGGTCGATCCGCAGACGGTGCGCAGCACCCAGCACCGCGCTTTGGTCCGGTTGCGCGCATATTTCCGCGAAGGGACCGGCTGAGTCGGGGATGAAACCGGACTTTCTAACGTATTGTGAGCCAGGAGAGTGCGATGAGCACGCAACGTAACGACTTACCCGCGAGCGACAAGGAGCTGTGGCACAGCCTCGATGCCAATGGCGCCGCCCAGCGGCCGGTCGACGACATGGAATTCGCGGCCTGGATCGAAGGCCGGCTGGACGAGGCCGAAATGGCACGCCTGGAGGCTTCGGTGGCGGCCGATCCCGATATGCGGCGCGCTGCCCTCGATATTGCCGACATCCTGGGCAAGCCCTTGCCCGACGCGCCGGAGCGTGTCGTCGTGCAGGCGCGTGCGCTTGTTGGTTTTGAAGCCGAGCGCAGGCTTGCCGGCAAGGGATTTGGAGACTGGCTGCTGAACTGGATGGCGCCTTCGACCCTGCGGCCTGCTGCCGTGACCATGGCGGCGATCGCCATTGCAGTCGGCGGCTTTACGATGGGCGGCGGCCTCGGCGCGTCGTTCGCGCAACAGCAAAGTGATGTGAACGGCATCCAAAAGGCCAGCTCAAGGTCGGAGGTCTCCACCGACATCAGCGAATTCTTCACGTCCGACGGGATCTGACATGAGCTCGCGTCTGCTTCAGCTCCTGCTGATCTTCTCGCTTCTATTGAACAGCTTCGTCATCGCGGGATTCGTATACAGGGGCTGGATCGCGCCGCCGACCGAAGTCGGGCTGGCCCCGCCGCCTCCGCCTCCGCCATCCGGGCCAGCACCGCGGCCCGGCCCGCTCGAAGTCGTGACGCGCGAGCTCGACCTCGACCAAGGCCAGCGCGAAGTGTTTCGCAGCCTGATCGAGCAGCATGCCGCCAAGCGCCGCGAACGCCTGCAGGAGATCCACCGGGATCGCGAGCAGGTCGCCGCCGAAATGCGCCGTCCTCAGCCCGACCTGGCGAAGGTCGAGGGCCTGATCGACCGTGTGAGCGAGCTGCGCGGTGAGCTGATCAAGGAAAACCTGCGCACCTTGGCGGCATTCGAGCCGAAGCTGCGGCCAGAGCAGCGCGAGCGCATGTACGTGATCTTCGCCGACCGCTTCGCTGGCGTGTCGTCAACACCGCAGCGTCCGCGCGAGCCGGCGGCACCGCGTTCGCCCCAGTAGCAGGAGGCATCGCATGGCCTTCCCTCTCAGCCGTCGTGGGTTCGTGGGTGGCATTGCCGCGCTTTCCACCGGCCTGTGGTCGGCATCGCCAGCTCGCGCCGCCGCAACGATGGACTTCGACGAGGCAAGGCATCTTCTGTCGCGCACGTCATTCGGCGCCACGCCGGCCGAGATCCATGTCTTCGAGCAGTTGGACTACACCGCTGCCGTCGACCGTCTGCTCGGCAATGTCCGGCGCACGGCCGGGACGCCGGGGCCGCAGTGGCTGAACCAAGGGCCGGCCGAAGTACGCCGGCAGCAGCAGGCGGCCGAAGCGCAGCGCAAGGAAGGCGTCGACGGCAGGAAGCTCGAGATCGTGCGGCCGATCCAGGAGCAGGGCCGCGAACTCAAGAACTGGTGGATCGAGGAGATGCTTGCGACCGACCAGCCGCTGGTCGAACGCATGGTGCTGTTCTGGCACAACCATTTCACCTCCTCGATGCTGAAGGTGCGCTACGCGCCCGCGCTGTTTAGGCAGAACGCCCTGTTCCGCCGCGAGGCGCTGGGCAACTACGCGACCCTCCTGAAGGAGGTGGCGCGCGACCCGGCGATGCTGATCTACCTCGACGGCATGCGCTCGGTGGCGCGTCAGCCGAACGAGAATTTTGCCCGCGAACTCCTCGAACTCTTCACCCTGGGCGAAGGCCATTACACCGAGGCCGACATCAAGGCCGCGGCGCGCGCGTTCACCGGCTGGTCGGTCAATCGCGAAACCGGACAGTTCGTCGAGCGTCAGGGGCAGCACGACGAGGGCGAGAAGACCTTCCTCGGCAAGATGGGCCGTTTCGGCGGCGAAGAGATCCTAACGATCCTGCTTGCGCATCCGCGGACGGCCGAAACCATTGTCCAGAAGATGTGGCTGGAGTTCGTGTCGTTGAAGCCCGACCCGGCCGAGGTCAAGCAGCTGGCAGCCGATTTCCGCCGCGGCGGCTACGAGATCAAGCCGCTGGTGCGCGCAATGCTATTGTCGCCGGCGTTCCGCGATCCCGCAAACCGTGGCGCGCTGATCAAATCGCCAGTCGACCTGATCGTGGGCAGCGTCCACATGCTCGGCCTGCCGGTACCGGAGAAGACCGGCCTGGTACGCATGCTGCAGGGGCTGGGGCAGGTGCCGTTCGACCCGCCCAACGTGAAGGGCTGGCTGGGCGGCGAAAGCTGGATCACCACTTACACCTTGCTGCTCCGCCAGCAGTTCCTGCGGCGCATGATCGAGGCCACCACGGTGGCGTCGATGGAGGGCGGCATGATGATGGCGCCGCGGCCCAATCGCCGCGCCGATCGCAAGCAACAGATTGCGGGCGAAGACGGCACCGTGCAGATGCAGATGGCGGAGCGCCGGCCAGTCGAGGGGCGCAGCCTGCGTAACGCCGGCGTCGAAGTGCGGTTGGGGCCGACATTGACGGGTGTCGACAGCGCGACCCTCGTGCGCACGCTGCTGCCGCGCCAGCCTATCGATTCGGTCGATGCCTCGGGCACGCCGGGCGCCGCCGTTGCCGCGGCGATGCTCGATACGGCCTATCAGCTCAAGTGAGGAGGGGACGATGAGCCGGATCCTGCTCCTGGTCGAACTGAAGGGCGGCAACGACGGGCTGAACACCCTGGTGCCCTATGCCGATGCCAAGTATCGGGAATTGCGGCCAGCCATCGGCGTGCCACGGGAACGGGTGATCCAGCTCGACGAAAAAGTCGGGCTCCACGAAAAGCTGCTGCCGCTGATGGAGTCATGGAAGGCGGGTGACCTCGCGATCGTGCAGGGCGTCGGCTATCCCTATCCCAACCGCTCGCACTTCCGCTCGATCGAGATCTGGGACACCGCGTCGGCGTCGAGCCAGACGCTGAGCGAAGGCTGGATTGCACGGTCCTTCGAGGGCGTCAGCCTGCCCAAGGGCGCGGGCGTGGACTGCATCGTGGCCGACACCAATGCGCTGCCCTCGACCGGCCCCGAGCTGCGCACCATCGTGATGCAGGATGCCGAGAACTTCCTGCGCCAGGCCCAGAACCTCAAGGACGCGCAGGGCATGGGCGATGGCGGCAATCCGGCCCTGCGTCACCTGCTGGCCGTGCGACACGAGATCAATGCCGCGGCGGCGGGCCTGCGCGACAAGCTGCGTGCGGCGGCGGCACCGGCCGAAGCCTACGGGCAGGAATTCCTGCTCGGTCGCCAGCTCGATGTTGCGACCAGGGTGATCACCTCGAAGGTGCCGGTCGTGGCGATCAAGGTGGCGCTGGGTGGCTTCGATACGCACGCCAACCAGACGCCGACGCAGGAGCGCCTGCTGGCCTATCTGGCGTCGAGCCTAGCGACTTTGCGGCACAATCTGATTGCCGCCGGTCGCTGGGACGACGTCGTCGTGATGACCTATTCGGAGTTCGGCCGGCGCGCCAGGCAGAACGCCAGCGCCGGCACCGACCATGGTACCGCCGCACCTCAGTTCGTCATGGGCGGCGCCGTGAAAGGGGGGCTGCACGGCGCCTATCCGTCGCTGCATGACCTGCAGGATGGCGACCTCAAGCACGCGGTCGATTTCCGCAGCGTCTTCGCCACCGTGGCGCAGGGATGCTGGGGCCTGCAGCGCGACTACGGACTGCGCCAGCCCCAGAAGCTCGGCTTTCTCGCCTGACCTCAGGCGGCCGCGCCGGCGCGGCGGCCCAGGATTTCGTCGCGCACCGCGCCGCGTTCGGATTCGATGCGGATGTACCAGATCAGCAAGGCGGCGATGATTTTGATCGCGACCGGCAGCATGATGTAGACCACGATCAGCGCCGTGCTGCTGTACTGGCCCATGCCGGGGTTGAACCCCAGCATGGCCGCCACGGGCAGCGATCCTGCCGCGCCGATGGCGGTGGCCAGCTTGGTCGACAGCGCCCACAGGCCGAAATAGGCACCGGTGTCGCCGCGCGTGTCCTTGCCCTCGTCGGAGTTGATGATGTCGGCCAGGACCGACGGAGGCAGGCCATAGTCGGCGCCGATGCCGAGGCCGGTGATGATGGCGATGGGCACGAACCAGACGAAATCGCCGGCGCCGAGGAAGACGGCGAGCAGCATTGCGGCCGCGGTCATCACCATTGCGATGAACCAGGCGGCGGTCTTGCTGAGCCGGCGCGACAGCATCAGCCACAAGGGCACGCTGAGGGCGGCGGAGCCGAAATAGACCAGCAGGATGATGCCGGCCTGCAGCTTGTCGCCCTTCAAGACATGCTCGACGTAGAACAACATCACCGAAACGGCGACGCCGAGCGCCGAGCCGTTGACGATGAATACGAGCAGCAGACGGCGGAACAGCTTGTTCTTCATCGGTGCGAAGAACGGCACGAGGGTCTTGAGCGTGAAGCTCTTGTCCATGTTCTGCGTCGGCCCGGCGAGCCACGGCATCAGCCCGACCAGCCAGTTCCGGAAATAGCGGACATGGGTCTCCGGCTCCTCGCGGACGACGGGCGGATGCACCGACGGCGGCGACCAGATCAGCGTCGGCAGGGCGAAGAGGATGGCGATGGGGATGAAGATCAGCCCCATATAGACGTAGCCTGCGTGGTCGCCGAGTTTCGCCGTGAAGTAGGTCGGCAGCACCACGGCCAGGGTCATGCCCAACAGTCCGAACACCTCGCGGCCGACGGTGACCCGCGTCCGCTCATTATAGTCGTCGGTGAGTTCCGCGCCGTGGGCGTGGTAGCTGATCGAAACGCCGGCATAGCCGAGATGGACGACGAACAGCGCGACGAACAGCCAGGTCGCGAGCAGCCCCGGCTGCGATAACAGCGACTGCGGCGGATGGAACAGCATGTAGAAGCCGCCGATCAGCAGCGGCAGCATCAGCGCCACGAAGGTCAGCCGCCCGCGCGGACCGCGATGGGTGAACTTGTCGCTGATCAGGCCGATGACGGGATCCTGGATTGCGTCGATCACGCGTGTGGCGATGAAGATCAGACCCATGATCCCCAGGGGCACCTTGAGGACCTCGCCATAGAAATGGCTGACGTTCAGCACCACCGGCAGGGCCGCCATGTTCAGGGGGAGCTGATTGGTGGAGTAGGCGACCAGGCGGTCGAAACTCAATCTCACGGACGTCGTCATCGTGGCGATGCCGGACTTGGGCGCATGCACGCGGGTTTTGCCTTCCTGTTCGGCACACCTTCGAGCGGCGGGCCCTTTGTTGCCGACAGTTATATATGCCTGAAATGCGCCTGCAAAACGTCTGTGCGCCGGGTCGAGAAGCCTGCGGCACAGTAGGCCAGGTAATACCGCCACATCCGGCGGAACCGCTCGTCGAAGCCCATCCGACCGACCTGGTCGGCCACCCGGTCGAACCGTCCCAGCCAGGTTTCCAGGGTCCGCGCATAGTCCAAGCCGAAACTATACATTTCGGCGACCTTCAGCCCGGCCTGACGGCATTGCTCGCGCAGGCTGGCCGGCGAAAGCAGCATGCCGCCGGGAAAGACGTAGGTCTGGATGAAGTCGGGCTGGCGGCGGTAGCGCTCGAAGAAGTCGTCGGCGATGACGATCGCCTGCACGATCGCCGAGCCACCGGGGGCGACATGCCGCTTCAAGGCCGCGAAATAGTCGGGCCAGTAATGCTCGCCCACGGCCTCGATCATCTCGATCGAGACGATATGGTCGTAGCGTCCCTGGATATCGCGGTAGTCGCAGAACTGCAGGTCGACCTGGTCGGCGAGCCCGGCGCGCTCCAGGCGGGCGCGTCCATAGTCGAGCTGCTCCTTGGAAATCGTCACGCCGGTGACCCTCATGCCGCGGCGAGCTGCGACCTCGGCGAAGCCACCCCAGCCGCAGCCGATCTCGAGGATGCTGTCGCCCTGGCGGGCGCCCAGCCGGTCGAGGATGCGCTCGTACTTGGCGATCTGCGCGGCCTCCAGCGGCTTGCCTTCCTCGCCCTCGTAGAGGGCGGAGGAGTAGGTCATCGAGGGGTCGAGCCAGAGGCTGTAAAACTCGTTGCCGAGGTCGTAGTGGGCGTGGATGTTCTTCTTCGATCCCTCGCGCGTGTTGGCATTCCGGCGGTGCAGCAGCCTGCGCATCAGGGTGTGCAGTGCGCCGGTGCGGCTTACCTTGCTAAGCGCCTTTTCGTTGGCGGCGAGCAGGCGAATCAGGGCCGGCAGGTCGGGCGAATCGCAGAAGCCTTCCATGTAGGCTTCGGCAAAGCCCATATCGCCGTCGATCAGCACCAGGCGGAAGAATCGCCAGTCCTTCACGTCGACTTCGGCATGGGGGGCAGCCTCAGGGCCGCCGAAGACATGCACACGACCATTAGGGAGCCTCATGGTGAGGCGGCCAAGGGACAGTCGATCCAGAGCTTTCAGGACGAAGCGGGCAGCGAGCGGCATAGCGGTAAAAATCTCGCCCGCTTCGGTTTCGGATGCAAGACCCGGCGGCCTCAGACCTCCTCGGGATTCGGTGAGTTTTGCTTGTGCAATCGATTGCGCGAGGGCCGGCTGGCCCGTCCCAGGCTAGTCAGGAACGGGGGCAGGTCGCGGCCGGCCGCATTTCCAGGGACTGCAGGTCGGCGGTGACGGTCAGCAGCCCGGTCTCGACGGTGAGCCGGTCCAGCACGCCGTTCTCGAGGACCTGGGCCGAGACGGCGAACAGCGGCTTCTGTGCCTGCTGCCGGCCGCGCGTGAAGGTCATGTAGACGGGCCAGGATTTGACCTTGGGGAGGGCGACGGGCTTGTCGGCAGGCCGCGACCCGCGCAGCCGGCCATCCTCCAGCTCCGTCACGTCGATCAGGAAGACGTCGCTCATCACTTCGGTGTCGAACATGAGGGCGGGGAAGGCGGCAGCCTTGGCCTTCAGTCGCTCGATCAGGTGGTCGATGGCGGCGACCGGCATCAAGGTCGGCGGCGGCAGGGTGAACTGGGCGGGAGGCCCTTCGGGGTAGGCGATCTCGGCACGGATTTCCTTCTCGGATTTCTGGACGCGCCCCTTGGTCTCACGCGCACTGCCGTTCTGGACCTGCACGGTCCGGTAACGCAGCGCATTGCCCGTGCGCAGCTCCTGGGCATCGAGTTTGGAAGAAAGGTTCATCTTCCAGGAGGCGGTGAGTGCGATCTCCGTCAGGATGTCGCGCTTGAGGTGCCAGCCGGCGCAATCCTGCGTCAGGTCCTGTACGGCCGTGCCGATGCGGGGCGCATTGGCTGCCGTGCCCAGCCGAAGCGCATATTCGGCGCGATGCGGCTGCATCTGAGCGAAGGCGCCCGATGGTGCGACGGCCAGGGCCGCGAGGGCAAAACACACAAGTCGACGCATGAGACCACCTTGCGCACGGGGCTGGGACAGGTCAATCGTGCGCGCCATGAATTGGCGGGAGATCGTGGCGGGATTCTGGCGCGGATTCGCGCCGCCGGCAGTGGCGCCTGTGATGGTGCCGGAGGCGGAGCAGGCCGATCTCGTGGAAGTGTACAAGAGCGCGCGTCGCATGCTGCTGAAGCGCCAGGGCAGGGTCTTGAAGGAATATCGCATTGCTTTGGGATTCGCGCCGGAACAGCACAAGGAACGGGAAGGCGACGGCCGCACGCCCGAAGGCAGTTACACGATCGATGCCCGCAATCCCCGCAGCTCCTTTCATCTGTCGCTGCGCGTCTCCTATCCCGACGACCGCGACAAGGCGCATGCCGCGGCGCTCGACGTACCGCCCGGCGGTGACATCTACATCCACGGCCTGCCCAACGGCTGGCGCAAGCTCCGGACGCCTCACCCGGCGCGCGACTGGACGACCGGCTGTGTGGCCGTCACCGATCCCGAGATCCGCGAGATCTGGTCCCTGGTGCCGACCGGCGCGCAGGTCGTGATCTACCCATGAATGGTCTTGAGTTCACTTGCGCCGGCGAGACGCTGCAGGCGCTGCCGATGGGCGCCCTCTACTGGCCCACGGAACGGCTGCTGGCGGTGGCCGATCTGCATCTGGAGAAGGGCTCCTCCTATGCCGTCAATGCCCGCAAGCTCCTGCCGCGGCACGACACCCGCCAAACCCTGGCGGCGCTCGCCGGCCTGATCGACACGATGCGGCCGCAGACCGTGGTTTGCCTCGGCGACTCCTTCCACGACCGCGACGCCGTTGCCCGCCTGCCCCAGGAGGAGCGGGCCGGGATCGAGCGGCTTGCTGCTCGGGCGCGCTTCGTGTGGATCGCCGGCAACCACGATCCCGTGCCGCCGCCCGCCGGTTGGGGCGATGTCGCGGAGGAGATCGACCACGGCCCCCTGGTGTTTCGCCACGAGGCGCAGTTCGGTCCGGCCGACGGTGAAGTCTCCGGCCACTTCCATCCTGTGGCCGCGCTTACGGTGCGTGGCCGCGGCCTGCGGCGGCGTTGCTTCCTGACCGACGGCAGGCGTCTGATTCTGCCGGCCTTCGGCGCCTATGCCGGCGGCCTCAATGCACTCGATCCGGCAATCGCCCAGCTCTTTCCGGACGACTACGACGCCCTCGTCGTCGGCCGGGACGCCGTACGCCGCCTGTCTTGGCGGCGGCTGCGGCCGGACGCGACGCTGGGCTAGCTACTTCGGCAGCTCGTACTTCAGTGTGACCTCACCCAGGCCCTCGATGCGGCCCGTCGCGGTGCTGCCCGGGGGCACGAACTGGCAAGCAACCATGCTGCCGGTCGAAACGATCATGCCCTTCTTCAGCTGCTTGCCGTGCTCGCCGAGCTTGTTGGCGAGCCAGGCCAGCGAATTGTAGCAATGGCCCAGGACATCGCCGGAATGGCCGGTCCGCACGACCTTGCCGTCGAAGGAGATCGAACCGTCGAGGTTCGCAAGGTCGAGCTTGCGCCAATCCTTGTTCGGCTTGGCGAGCAGGGAGCCGCCGTTCCAGCCCGCGTCCATGATCAGGGCGTTGACGGTGAGGCGACTGTAGTCGGCGCCACGATCCTCGATCAGCTCGAAGCCGGCGCGTGCATCGCCGACATACGGTGCGATTGAATCCTTGTCGTAGCCTTTGCCTCTAGGCTTCGGCACATCGGCATTCACGGTGAGGATGATCTCGAGTTCGACGCCGAGGCGCGTCCAACGATCGGCGCGGACGGCAGCCTTGTGCTCGAAGACTCGCTTCTTGCGGATCGGTCCGTAGGCAGGGCCGCGCAGGCCGGTCTGTTCCCAGATCTGCGGCGAGGTCAGCGCGATCTTGTAGCCGGCACAGGGGCCTTGCTTGAGGACCTGCTTCTTCAGGAACGCGTCTTGGATCTTGTAGGCGGTGCGCTCGTCTGCAGGCATGAGATGTTCGGGCCACCAGCCGACCACGGCACGCGCCTTGTCGACTTGGTTCAGCCAGTTCGCGACCCTGGCGATGCTGAGCGCCATGCGTTCCTCCCCTTGCTTGATTTCAAGCGGCCCGCATAGTGCCACCATGATGGCAGAAGCGGCGAAACATTTTGGCCCGGTCCGCGCCGGAGCTGTGGTCGGTGTTGTCCTGGCAGGCGGCGAGGGGCGACGGATGGGGCCGGGGCCCTTGAAGCCGCTGCGGCCGCTGGCCGGCCGGCCGATGGTGGCGCATGTGGTCGAACGGCTCCGCCCACAGGTCATGGATCTGGTCGTCGTGGCGAACGACCCGTCGCCTGCCTTTCGCAAGCTCAAGGTCCCCGTGATTGCCGATCCGCCCGACATCCAGGACGCGGCGCAGCGCGAGGGACGGCGGCTGGGACCGTTGGCCGGTATCCTGGCCGGAATGGAATGGTCGCTGCGGGAGCATCCACACGCCGGCTGGATCCTGACGGCGCCGGCCGACGTGCCCTTCCTGCCGCTCGACCTGACCGTGCGGCTTTGCGGGCTCATGCATGTCCCGGAGCCCGACGTGCTGATGGTCCGGCATGGCAAGCGGCGCGAGCACACGCTCGCCGTCTGGTCGGTCAAGCTCGCGGGCGATCTCAGGCGGGCGATACTGGAAGAGGGCGTGCGCCGGGTCGACGAGTTCGCGCGGCGCTACGTCTTCGAGGAACTGGTCTGGCCGGGCGGCGGGGCCGCACACTTTCTGAACGTGAATACGCCGGCGGAACTCAAGGTCGCGGCAGGTCGGCTGACTGGAGCTCGATCACGTTCCCGTCGATGACGACCTTGCCGGCATTCTCGAAATTAACGGTGATGCGATGCCCGGCAATGGACTGGATCTGACCGAGGCCCCAGTCCGGTTGGTCGGCGTGGCGTACGAAATCTCCGGGCGAAAGTAAGGCATTGCCGGGCTTGTCGAACAAGTTTGCGTGACTCCAGGCTGTGGCTACGATAGCCCGCGTGTGAGGGCTGGTGAGCTCAAGCTGGCCTATATAATCCATGCCGCCATGTCAGGGAGAAATTCATGAACACGACCCGCATTGCCATTGCTACGGCTCTCGCTGCCGCCCTTGCACTGCCGGCCACCGTCCAGGCGCAGGGCAACATGGAGAAGTGCTACGGCGTAGCCAAGGCCGGCAAGAACGACTGCCAGACGGCGAAGTCGTCCTGCGCCGGCACGTCGAAGACGGACCATCAGAGCGACGCCTGGATCTCTGTTCCCAAAGGCACCTGTGACAAGATCGTCGGCGGCAAGCTGACTGCTGGCTGAGCATGCACGCCGTCGCCGGCATTGGCCTGCGCTCGCCGCATCTTGCGGAGGTGGCGCATGACCGGCCGGCGACAGGTTTTCTCGAGGTCCATGCCGAGAACTATCTCACCGGATCGCCGGCCCTGCAGAACATCGAGCGGTTGCGGGCCGACTATGAGTTTTCCCTCCACGCGGTGGGCCTGTCGCTCGGCTCCGTCGAGGGAATAGACAACGCTCATCTCGAACGCGTCGCAGCTCTCGCGGAGCGCCTCGCGCCGGCTTTGATCTCCGATCATCTGGCCTGGAGCGTGAGCGGCGGACGTTATTTCAACGACCTTCTTCCGCTGCCCTACACCGAGGAAGCGCTCGACGTCGTCGTTGGCAATGTCCAGCGGCTTCAGGATCGGTTGAAGCGTCAGGTCCTGGTCGAGAATCCATCCTGTTATCTGGGTTTCGCGCATTCGACGTTCTCGGAACCGGCGTTCCTGGGCGAGCTCGTGCGGCGCAGCGGCTGCGGCCTGCTGCTGGACGTGAACAACATCGTAGTGACGGCGCACAATCTCAGGCTCGATCCCGCAGCCTGGCTCGCCGACCTGCCGGCGTCGGCTATCGGCGAATACCATCTTGCCGGCCACGCGGTGAACGATGCCGACGGCGAGCCGATCCTGATCGACGATCATGGCAGCCGGGTGAGCGAGGAAGTGTGGTCGTTGTTCGACTCGGTCCTCGAGCGCTATGGGCCTCGTCCGACGCTGATCGAATGGGACACCGACATCCCGGCGCTCGGGATCCTGCTCGAAGAGGCCGTGCACGCCGGTCGCGCCTTGGAGGTCAGGGCAGGGGCGAATGCTCGGGCTGCGTGATCTGCAGGCAGCCTTCGCCGGTATGGTGAAAGGCGAGGACCAGCGGCGGCTGGAGGCGGCTGTGGTGGGAGATTCCATCCCTGCCGCCGCTCGGCTTCGCGTCTACCGCCATCACGTGGAGCGAAGCCTGGCCGCTGCATTAGCGACTACATTCTCGACCGTGCAGGCGATCGTCGGTGAGGATTTCTTTCGGGCGATGGCCGGGCGCTATGTCGACGGCGATCTGCCGCGCCAGCCGGTGCTGGCCGAATACGGCGCCGGCTTTCCGCGGTTCATCGCGGGTTACGAACCTGCAGAGTCCCTGCCTTATCTTGCCGATGTAGCCCGCCTCGATTGGGCGCTGAACCTCGCCTTCCACAGTTTGGCGGCGAACTATCTGACGGCCACTGACCTCTCCTCGCTGTCGGCGGAGCGCGTGGCGGAGCTGCCCCTGGCGCTGGCGCCTGGGGCCGCCGTCCTCCGTTCGAGCTATCCCATCGATCGGATTTGGCGGGTCTCTCAACCAGGGGCGGCAGACGAGACCGTCGATCTTGGGGCCGGAGGCGTAAGCCTGCTGGTCCTGCGGCGAGAGGACGATGCAGCCTTTATCCAAGTCAGTGAAGCCGAAGAGGCATTTCTGTCGGCTGCAGGACGGGGCGAAACCCTCGAGAGGGCGGCCGAGGTTGGCTTTCGAACCGATGATGCTTTCGACCTGCCCACGACGTTCACGCGTCTGCTCGCTTTGAAGGCAATTGCTGCAACGCAACATCGCTTGGGCGATGGAGGCGAAAAAGCCCTGTAAAAATAGGGGCTGATCAGGTGGCAACTTATGCTGCACTGCATGGCTAGAATCAGTCAACGACACTGAACCTTCTTGCGGTGCAAAGGACCGTCCCTATACTCCGCGCGCCTCAAGGGTCCGCCGTCCCCTCGGTGGACCAGTAGTCGCTGCGAGTGGAGTTGCCGACAATGTCGATCACGTTGCCGCAGAATTATCGGCCGACTGAGCGTGAGCCTTTTATGAACCCGATGCAGCAGGAATACTTCCGTCAGAAGCTGCTGAAGTGGAAGGGCGAGCTGATCGAGGAGTCTAACCAGACGTTGCAGAACATGCAGGAGGAGAGCCTGGCTCAGCCCGATCTCGCCGATCGCGCGACTGCCGAAACCGATCGCTCTCTTGAACTGCGGACCCGCGACCGCTTCCGTAAGCTGATCTCCAAGATCGACCAGGCGATGAAGTCGATCGAGGAGGGGACCTACGGCTACTGCGAGGAGACCGGCGAGCCGATCTCCCTGAAGCGTCTCGAAGCCCGTCCTATCGCTACGCTCTCGGTCGAGGCGCAGGAGCGCCACGAACGCATGGAGCGGACGCGCCGCGACGAAGGCTGATCTTTTGAAAGAGTGCGAAGGCCTTCAGGCCTTCGCCTCCTTCTGGAGATCCTGGCGCAGCAGCGCGCGGCCAGCACGGCCGCTGCCGACCTTGCCGTCGCGCCAGACGATCTCCCCGTTGCACAGCACCGTATCGATGCCCTTGGCCGGCGAGATCGGCTTCTCGAAAGTTGCCGTGTCGATCACGGTCGCCGGATCGAAGATGCAGATGTCGGCATAGAAGCCGGGCTTTACTTCGCCGCGCTTGGTGAGATGGAAGCGCTGCGCCGAGTAGGACGTCATGCGGCGCACCGCATCTTCCAGCGGGAAGAGCTTCAGCTCGCGCGAGTAGTGGCCCAGCACCCGCGGGAAGGTGCCCCAGAGCCGCGGATGCGGGTGGGTGTCGAAGGGGATGCCGTCGGAGCCGATCATGGCGCCGGGATGTGCCATCGCGCTCTGCACGTCCTTCTCGTCCATCATGAAGTAGATCGCCCCGGCGGGCTGAAGCCGGTCGGCCGCGTCGTAGATCGAGCAGCCCATTTCCTGGGCGATCTCCTTGAGATCGCGACCGCTCACGTTCTTCACCGTGTCGGACCAGGTGATCAGCACCTTGTCGGCACGGTCCAGCATTTCCTTGCGTAGAATGGTCGAGCCCGCGACGTAGGGATAGACGTCGAAGGAAATCTGCTGCTGCTTCATCGCCTCGGTGAACTTGGGCAGCGTCTCCTTCATGCGGCCGAAGTTCGTGCGGCCCGAGCACTTGTGATGCGAGACGATGACCTCGGCGCCGGCACGGCGGCCGATCTCGAAGGTCTCGTCCATCGACTTCAGGATATCGTCGCCCTCGTCGCGCATATGCGCGGTGTAGACGCCACCCCACTTGCCGAGGGGCTTGGCGATCTCGGCAACCTCGTCGGTGGAGGCCGCCATTGCCGGCGGATAGAACAGGCCGCTCGACATGCCGATGGCGCCCTGTTCGAGGCTCTGGTCGAGCAGGTCGCGCATGACGCCGATCTCGGAGGCCGTTGCCTGGCGGGCGAGATTGTCGCCCATGGCGTTCATGCGCAGGGTGGAGTGGCCGATCAGGAAGGCGCCGTTGATGGCGGGCTTCGCAGCTTGGACCTTACCGGCGAACTCCCCGAAGCTCTTGGCGACATTCTCCGGCTTCTTGACGATCAGAGTCAGGAAGTGGCCGATATCGTCGCGCGTGAACGGTGCGGCCGAAGCGCCGCAGTTGCCGCACACGACGGTGGTCACACCTTGGCTCGCCTTCATCGCCATAGTGGGATTGTCGATCAGCGCTGTATCGTCGTGCGTGTGCACGTCGATGAAGCCCGGCGCCACGACCTTGCCCCTGGCGTCGATCTCGTTGTCGCCCTTGAGCGTGCCGGGCGCTTCGACCGCAGCGATGCGATCGTCCTTCAGGGCGACGTCGGCGGCGAAGAGCTTCTTGCCTGTCCCGTCGGCCACCTGGCCGTTGCGGATGACGACATCATAAGCTGCCATGTCGAGACTCCTACGCTTCGTTGCGGCCGAGCCGCATGTCGAGGTCGAACGGATAGAGCGGCCGCTTGACCCGTGTGTACTTGAACAGCTTGAGGTCGGACGCCGTGCAGCCGTCACCGTCGCACATGACGATATGCTTGGCGATCGGCTCGAAACCTGCACGGAAATGCTGGCGCGACTTGATCAGCACGTATTTCTTGCGTCGCGGATCGATGCCGCAATGGGTGAAGACGCCGAGGTCGTAGGGCTCCGCACGCTTCTCGGAGACCACGATCTGCATCTTGCCGGTGTCGAGCACGGCCGTGCGGCCCATGCGCACCGTGGTGCCGGTCGCCATCGGGCCCGTGACGACGAACTGGCCATCGGTGATCGCCTTCACCTTGCCGGTGACCTTGAGCGGCTTGCCCTTCAGGCCCATGGCCGGCATGTCGATCTTGCCGCCGAGCTCCAGCGTCACCTCGGCGCCGACGCCGGCCTTGATCATCTGCTCGACACAGGCGGGGTCGCAGATCGGGCCGGCGCATGCATCTTCGAGGTCCTGCTTCATGGCTTCCTCGATGACGCTCATCACGTCCTGCGTGCCGCCCGAGGCGGTGTTGTCGCCGTGGTCGGCCATGACGACGGGGCCGCCGTCGTATGACTTGGCGCGGGCCACCTGGACGGAGAGCGGCTCGGGATGGAACAGGAAGCCTTCGCGCTTCTCCCAGGCGGTATCGAGGATCTTGTTCAGCAGGATCTCGCCTTCGGCGGTGCGCTTGTCGCAGACGATCACCGAGGAGAGGGCGAGATGGGGGATGTCGGCCTGCGGGAAGCCGCCGAACACCGAGGCGTTCAACACCTGGCCGGTGTCCTCGGCCTGGTTGGCCATGCCCATCAAGGTCTTCATCGGCTCGCGCGACGGCGTATGGACCAGCGAGCTGCTCATGATCGGCCGGTTGCCCCAGACCATCTTCGGCTCGACTTCGCCTGCCAGCATCCGGATCAGGGTCCGGCCGGCGCGCTGCGCCGTGTCGCCCATGTCGATGTGTGGATAGGTGCGATAGCCGGTGATGATGCTGGCGCCGTTGATCATGGCGTCGGTCATCTGCGTATGGAAATCGAGCGCGACGGCGATCGGCACGTCGGGGGCGATCTTGCGGATACGGTTCAGCAGCTCGCCTTCGCCGTCGTCGTAATGTTCGGCGACCATGGCGCCGTGCAGGGCGAGCAGGACCGCATCGCAGCCCTTCTTCACCTCGTCGACGATTGCCGTCGTCATCTGCTCGTAGGCAGCCTTGGTGACCAGACCCGAGGGATTGGCCGACGCCGCCATGGGAACGGTGAATTCGGCGCCCGCCTTGCGGGCGACGTCGATGAAGCCGCCCAGGGAGGTGTTGGTGCCCTCGGCTTCCTTGATGGCCATCGGGCCGCTCAGGGACCCGGCGCGGGCGAAGGACTCTATGGGGGTGGGTAGGGGAGAGAAGGTGTTCGTTTCATGCATCATCATTGCAACGACAAATTTCTTAGCCAACTCGTCCTCCATCCAGGCTTCAAGCCTTTGAATACCCTACAAAAATGCACAGGCCCGATTCTGCAAAAGCAATGCACCCAGTGCAAAGCTGTATCCCATGATTATTGTGCGTTGCAAAAAAGACACACCCAAATACGCACATCAACAGACGTTAAACATGTGAATTCAGGGCTCTTTTTTGTTCTTGAAATCCCTTCGCAGGTGCACCATTCTTAGGGGGCAGCAAACGCCGCCTCGGCGGCCTCTTTGTTTGCTGTATGCCCGTCTTGGGCGTTTCCTCCCTAAACTCGGGCCG
>VFQN01000156.1_pt1 | contig 141560 bp, 138 predicted proteins | sample 3512371 | NCBI WGS metagenome assembly VFQN01 (sample SAMN10412370, study PRJNA504923) | tailings metagenome | isolation source: Replicate 2 from Balatoc abandoned mine | place: Philippines: Itogon, Benguet | collected 2017-08-28 | reverse complement strand
CAACATCCGCGAGGTGCACATTCCCCGCCCGCGCACGGCCGAGACGCGCGCCGATCCCGAACTCGGCCGCATGGCCTTCGAGATCTACACCGAGCTGTCCGGCAGCACCGCGAAGCCGGGCGAGACCCGCAGCGGTCCGCACTGGTGAGGGGCGGCCGATGAACGCGGCACCCGAGCTCCGGGTCACCGGCGTCGACCTGTTCGAGGCGCCGTACCGGCTGCGCCTGCCCTTCCGCTTCGGCGTCATCACGGTCACCGAAGGCGTGCAGGCGATCGCGCGCGTGCGCGTGCGGCTGGCGGACGGCCGCGAAGCCACGGGCTACGCCGCCGAGGCGCTGGGCGCCAAGTGGTTCGACAAGAACCCGCAGCTCTCCGACGAGGACAACCGCCACCAGCTGCGCCGTGCGGTGCAGCTCACGCGCGATGCCTACCTGCAGGCCGGGCCGATGACGGCATTCGGCCTGCACGCGAAACACTATCCGGCCCTGATCGCGGCCTGCGGCGCCGAGCAGTCGCCGCCGCTGGTGGCGTCCTACGGCCCGGCGCTGCTCGACCGCGCGGTGCTCGACGCGCTGTGCCGCGCCCAGGGCATCAGCTTCTTCGACGCGATGCGCGCCAACCTGGCGGGGCTGGACGCCACGCTCACGCCCGACCTGGCGGACTTCGACCTGCCGGCGATGCTGGCCGGGCTGGCGCCGCTGCCGCGCATCGACGTGCGCCACACCGTGGGGCTGGTCGACCCGATCACGGCTGCCGACCAGGCGCCCGGCACGCGCGTGAACGACGGCCTGCCCGAGACGCTGGAAGAGGTCATCGCCACCTACGGCAACCGCTGGTTCAAGCTCAAGGTCTCGGGCCAGCTCGACGCCGACATCGACAGGCTCGCACGCATCGCGGCTGTGCTCGACGCGCAGGGCTCGCCCTATCGCGTCACGCTCGATGGCAACGAACAGTATGCCGATGCGGCCGCCATCACCGCGCTGTGGGAGCGCGCCCGGGTAACGCCCGCGCTGGCGCAGCTGGTGGCCAGCACGCTGCTGATCGAGCAACCCATCAAGCGGCAGCAGGCGCTGGCCGAACCCGTGGACGCACTGGCGCGCCACCGGCCCGTCATCATCGACGAGAGCGATGGCGAGATCGACGCCTTCTTGCGCGCCCGCGCGCTGGGCTATGCCGGTGTGTCGACCAAGTCGTGCAAGGGTCTCTACAAATCGCTTCTCAACCTGGCGCGCTGCCGGATGTGGAATGCGCAGGAAGCACCCGGCGCAGCAGGCCGGTACTTCATGTCGGCCGAAGACCTCACCATGCAGCCCGGGACGGCCGTGCAGCAGGACCTGGCGCTGGTCAGCCTGATGGGCATCACACACGTGGAGCGCAACGCGCACCACTTCATCGACGGCTTCGACGGCCGACCGCGCGCCGAGGCGCGTGAATTCATGACGGCCCATCCCGATCTCTACGAGGACACACAGGGCCCGGTACGGTTGCGGCTGATGCAGGGTCAACTGGCGCTGGGCTCGCTCGCCACGCCCGGCTTCGGCAGTGGCGTGTCGCCACAGCTGGACAGCACGGCCGCGATGCCCGCAGCCGCCTGGCCCGCCGCGGCCTAGCTTCACGACGCCGGGCGCCATGGACGATTTCGAACGATTCGATGCCCTGGCGCTCGCCGATCTCGTGCGGCGCGGCGAGGCCACGGCCAGCGAGGTGCTCGAGGCCGCCATCGTGCGCATCACGGCTCGCAACCCCGCGCTCAACGCCGTCGTCACACCGCTGTTCGATGCGGCGCGCGCGGCCGTGGCGCAGGGCGTGCCGGCCGGCCCGCTCTGCGGCGTGCCGTTCCTCGTCAAGGAACTCGTGAGCTCGGTGGCCGGCACGGCCACCACCTCGGGCTCGCGCCTTTATGCCGGCAACCGCGCCACGCACGACAGCGAAGCCATCGCGCGCCTGCGCCGCGCGGGCATGGTGATCGCGGGCAAGACCAACACGCCCGAGTTCGGTCTCTCGCCCACCACCGAGTCGCAGCTCTACGGCATCACGCGCAATCCGTGGGATCTGTCGCTGTCGCCCGGGGGCAGCAGCGGCGGCTCGGCCGCCGCCGTGGCGGCCGGCATGGTGCCGATGGCGCATGCCACCGACGGCGGCGGGTCGATCCGCATTCCGGCGTCGGCCTGCGGGCTGTTCGGCCTCAAGCCCACGCGGGCGCGCGTGACGGCCGGCCCGGAAGGTGGCGAGGGCCTGTCGGGCCTGGCCTGCCAGCACGTCGTGAGCCGCAGCGTGCGCGACAGCGCGGCGCTGCTCGACGTGATCGCCGGCGCCATGCCCGGCGATCCGTACAGCGCTGCGCCGCCGGCCGGCAGTTTCCTCGACGCCGCGCGACGCGCGCCTGGCCGTCTGCGTATCGCCTTCAGCGCCGTGGCGCCCAACGGCATGCCGGTGGATGCAGCCTGCGCCGCCGCCGTGCACGACGCGGCGCGGCTGTGCGAATCGCTGGGCCACCACGTCGAGGAAGCCGCGCCCGACTACGACGCCGCGGCCGTGGCGCAGGGCTTCCAGACCGTGTTCGCATGCAACACGCTGGCCAACATCGCGCGCGTGACCGGCGCCGCGCCTGCGGGCGATGGCCTCGTGGAGCCCATGACGCGCGCACTGGCCGAGCGCGGCCGCGCCGTGGATGCCGCGCGCTTCATCCTCGCGCTGCAGGGTCTGCAGCGGCAATCGCGCCGCGTGGCCGCGTTCTTCGAGCGCTTCGATCTCTGGCTCACGCCCACGCTGGCGCAGACGCCCCGGCCCATCGGCTGGTTCGGCATCGACAGCGACGACGTCGATGCCTGGCTCGGCAAGCTCGAGGCCTACCTGCCGTTCACCTACCTCTTCAACGTGACGGGGCAGCCGGCGGCATCGGTGCCGTTGTACTGGAGCGAGAGTGGCATTCCGATCGGGGTGCAGTTCGCAGCACGTTATGGCGACGAGAGCCTGCTGTTCTCGATCGGCGCGCAGCTGGAGCAGGCGCGGCCCTGGTTCGATCGCAGGCCCAAGCAGTACGAGGCCGCCGGTGTCCACCCTCGACACACCTGACGAAGTCGACCTGCTGGTGCTGGGCGGCGGCGTGGCGGGCCTGGCCACTGCGCTGGTCGCCGCCATCGAGGGTCTGAGCGTGCTGGTGTGCGAGAAGAGCAGTCAGTTCGGCGGTACGGCCGCCACCTCGGCCGGCACGGTGTGGGTGCCGGGCAGCCGCCAGGCCGAGGCGGCGGGCCTGGCCGATCCGGTGGAATGGGCACGCGCCTACCTGGCCGCCGAGATCGACGAATCCGGTGGCGGCGCCGACACGGTCGGCCAACGCCTGCGCGCCACCTACCTGGCCACCGGCCCGCGCGTACTCGACTATCTGGAGCAACACAGCCACGTGCACTTCACGCCGGCCGTGCGCCATCCCGACTACCACGACGAGCATCCCGGTGCTGCCATCGGTGGCCGCGCACTGGTGGCGCGGCCGTTCGACGGCAGGCGGCTGGGCGCGGATTTCGCGCGGCTGCGCCCGCCCATGGCCAGCATGATGGTGCTGGGCGGCATGTCGGTCGCCAAGGACGACGTGGCGCCGCTGCTGGCCCCGTGGTCGTCGTGGCGCGCGTTCGGCCATGCCGCGTCGCTGCTGCTGCGCCATGCGCGCGACCGGCTGGTGTATCCGCGCGGCACGCGCCTGGTCATGGGCAATGCGTTGATCGCGCGCCTGATGCTCAGCCTGCGCGAGCGCGGTGTGCCGCTGATGTCCGGCGTCCACGCCATGCGGCTGCACCGCGCGGCCGGCGGGCGCGTCGAGGCCGCCACGATCGCGCATGCTGGCGGCACGCGCGTCGTGCGTGCGCGGCGCGGCGTGGTGCTGGCCTGCGGCGGCTTCGCCCATGGCACGGCCTGGCGGCGCCAGTGGTTGCCGCAGGCGGCCAACGAAGCGCACACGCCCTCGCTCATGTTCGAGGGCAACACGGGCGACGGTCTCGATCTGGCCACGGCCGTGGGCGCCGTGGCGCGCGCCGACGGTCACGCCACACCGGCGTTCTGGGTGCCGACCTCGGCCTGGACGGAGTGCTCGGGCGGCCAGCGCAGCTGGTTTCCCCACTTCGCGCTCGATCGCGCCAAGCCCGGTCTCATCGCGGTCAATGCCGCGGGACGACGGTTCGTCAACGAGGCCGACTCCTACCACGACTTCGTGCTCGGCATGTACCGTTCGCACCGCAGCGTGCCGACACTTCCGGCCTGGCTGGTGTGCGATGCCGTCTTCGTGCGGCGCTACGGCCTGGGCCGTATCCGCCCCGGCGGCTGGGGCCTGGCCGCCGCCGTGCGGCGCGGCGATGTGCTGAGCGCGCCGACGCTGGCGCAACTGGCCGCAGGGATGCACGTGGACGCGGCCGGCCTGGCCGACTCGGTGGCGCGCAACAACCGCTTCGCCGCCTCGGGCGTGGACGAGGACTTCGGCCGGGGCCGGCGCGAGCTCAACCGCTTCAACGGTGATTCCAGGCAGCGGCCCAACCCCTGCCTGGGCCCGATCGGCCGTGCGCCGTTCTACGCGGTGGCCGTGTGGCCGGCCGATGCCGGCATGAGCGCCGGCCTGGTCACCGACGCGAACGCGCGAGTGCTCGACGCGCACGGCGACGCCGTGGAGGGCTTGTATGCCTGCGGCGCCGACATGGCCTCGATCATGCGCGGGCGGTATCCCGGGCCCGGCGTCACGCTGGGGCCGGCCCTGGTGTTCGGCTGGCGCGCAGCCATGCATGCGGCAGGGCGCGCCGCGCCGCCGGCGCGATAGGCCCCCGCGTCAACGCACAGCCAGCAGCTTCACCGAGACTTCTGCGAAGCCCTCGCCGCGCTCGCCGCGTGTGATGTAGCGCGGCTTGTGCGCGAGTTCTCGCTCGAAGCGGCGGATGTTGGCCACGCCGATGCTGTTGGCGAAGTGCTCGAACATCAGCTGGTCGTTGGTGGAATCGCCCACGTAGACCCAGCGGTCGGATTCGGCATCGAGGTCGCGGCCGAACAGCTCGCGCACGATCCAGCGTGCGCCCTCGAGCTTGTTGTGCGTGCCGTACCAGCCGTTGATGTGGATGCTGCTCACGGTGGCCGTCATGCCCTCGGCCTGCATGATGCGCACGGCGCGTGCGATGGCGCTGGCATCCATGTGGTTGAACTCGCTGTGGTCGATGGCGATGTCGGTTTCGCGGCCGATGCTGTCGCGCGAGAGTTGCGCGCCCGGCACCTCGCGCAGCACGCGCAGCGCCACGTCCTGCATGCGCGCGAAGTTGCGAGTGCGCGTGGCCTCGTCCTGCTGGTAGCGCTTGACCAGCGCACCGCCGGCGGGGTGGGTGAGCGCCACGGATCCGTTCTCGGCCACGATGGTGTCCACCGGCCAGACGGCCGCGAAGGGCGCGCTCCAGCCGGCGGGCCGCCCGGTGATGGGGATCACGTGCAGCCCGGCCGACTTCAGCCGGGCCAGCGCCAGCAGCGCGTCCGGCGTGGCGCGGCCGTCGGTGGTCAGCGTGTCGTCGATGTCGGTGAAAACGCCGACGATGCGGCGCCGGTCATCGGCGGGCCAGGCGTTGATGTCCCAGAGCATGGCACGTTACCGGCGTGTGCGGCCGTCAGCCGGCGTGGCCCAGCGCCAGGCCTGCATGCTCGCGCAGCGGGTGGAAGTGGATCCTGGGGAAGCGCTCCTGGGCCAGCCGCACGTCGTACGGGCTGGTGCACAGGTAGGCCAGCGTGTCGGCGGCGTCGCGCGCCAGCCGCTGCGGATAGGTGTCGGTGAAGGCGCGCAGGTCCTGCGCGTTGTCGGCCGTGATCCAGCGCGCGCCGGTGTACTGGCAGCTCTCCAGGCGCACGTCGCAGTCGTATTCGGTCTTGAGGCGGTGCTGCACCACTTCGAACTGCAGCTGGCCGATCGCGCCCAGCAGCATGGGGCCGCCCACCTCGGGCTTGAAGACCTGGATCGCGCCTTCCTCGCCCAGTTGCTCCAGCCCCTGCTGCAGCTGCTTGGTGCGCAGCGGGTTCTTCAGGATCACGGTCATGAACAGTTCGGGCGCGAAGAACGGCAGGCCGGTGAACTGCAGGCTGGCGCCGTCGGTGATGGTGTCGCCCAGCTGCACGCCGCCGTGCGTGGTGAAGCCGATGATGTCGCCCGCGTAGGCTTCGTCCACTGCCTCGCGGCGCTGGCTCATGAAGGTGACCACGCTGGTGGGACGCAGCTCTTTCGAGGTGCGCATCACCTTGAGCTTCATGCCCGGCGTGTACTTGCCCGAGGCCATCCGCACGAAGGCGATGCGGTCGCGGTGGTTGGCGTCCATGTTGGCCTGCACCTTGAACACCACGCCGGCAAAGTCCTTGTCCTCGGGCTCGATGGTCTTGCTGACCGGCTGGCGGTTGACCACCACGGTGCTGGTGCGTGGGCGCGGCGAGGGCGCCAGGTCGACCAGCGCGTCCAGCACTTCCATCACGCCGAAGTTGTTGACGCCCGAGCCGAAGAACACCGGTGTCTGCTTCGCGGCGAGGAAAGCTTCGTGGTCCCATTCGGGCGAGGCGCCGGTGGCCAGTTCCATGCTGTCCATGGCGGCCTGCCACTCGCCGCCGAAACGTGCGGCGAGCCGGTCCTGCTCGGACAGCGGGATGGTTTCGAAATCCTGCGGGCGGCGCTCGCTGCCCGACTCGAACACCGTCATCGCCTGCGTGCGCAGGTTGACGATGCCGCCGAAGTTCTTGCCCTGGCCCACCGGCCAGGTCATGGGCACGCAGGGCATGCCCAGCTCGCGCTCCACCTCGTCGAGGATGTCCAGCGGGTCGCGCACCTCGCGGTCCATCTTGTTGACGAAGGTGATGATGGGCGTGTCGCGCTGGCGGCACACCTCGATCAGGCGCCGCGTCTGCGCTTCCACGCCGTTGGCCGCGTCGATCACCATCAGCGCCGAATCGACGGCCGTGAGCACGCGGTAGGTGTCTTCGGAGAAGTCCTTGTGGCCAGGCGTGTCGAGCAGGTTGATGACGTGATCGCGGTAGGCCATCTGCATCACCGAGCTGGCCACCGAGATGCCGCGCTGCTTCTCGATCTCCATCCAGTCCGACGTGGCGTGGCGCGACGCCTTGCGCGCTTTCACCGAGCCGGCGATCTGGATCGCGCCCGAGAACAGCAGCAGCTTTTCCGTCAGCGTGGTCTTGCCCGCGTCAGGGTGGGAAATGATGGCAAAGGTGCGGCGGCGCCGCGTTTCGGAGGCGTAGGACATGGCAGGCGGGAGTCGGGCCGCAGCAGGCCGGGCGGCCGGGGCGGCGAACCCGCGATTATCCGCCACCGCCTGCGGCAGCGCGGGTGGCTGGCGCGGCTACTTCGTCTGCACGCGATCGATCGTGCAGGCGGCCTGGACGATGCGCGCGGTGGGATTGGGCTGGATGTCGCGGAACGCCATGGGCGGCATGGCGGCCTCGGTGTAGTTGACGACCCGGCTTGCACCGGTCCAGAGCGGGCCGTTGAACATCTGCAGCTGGCGGTAGCGCGCCGTGGCGTTGGCACAGTCGATGTGCACGGCGCCGATGAAGGCGCGATAGGTCTGGTCGTCGTAGCCCTTGCGCGGGTGGGCGCGTGAGACGCGGATGCGGATGGTGCGCAGGTTGGAGAACACGACCACGCTCTCGGGCTCGATCTGCACCACGTCAGACGAGGCGTCGGCCGGGTCGCCCGTGATGGTGAGCCAGGTGGTCTGCGCTGCCCCTGCCGCTGTGCCCGCGGCCAGGGCCGCGCAGGCGAGGAGGAGGGCGGACAGGCGCGGCATGCGGGCATTATCCATGCCGCAAGCCGCGCCGGCGCTCATTTTTCGGCGAAGGCGCGCTCGATGACGAAGTCGCCGGGGCGCGTGGTGTTGCCCTCGGCGAAGCCGCGCGCCTCGAGCATGTGCTTGAGGTCGCTCAGCATGGCCGGGCTGCCGCAGATCATCACGCGGTCTTCCTCGCGGTTGAGCGCCGGCAGGCCGAGGTCGGCGGCCAGCTTGCCGTTCTCGATGAGTTCCGTCACGCGGCCCATGTGACGATACGGCTCGCGCGTGACCGTGGGGTAGTAGAGCAGCTTGTCTTTCACGAACTCGCCCAGGAACTCGTGGGCCGGCAGGTGGTCGGTCACGAGGTCGTGATAGGCCAGCTCGTCTACCTGGCGCACGCCGTGCACCAGGATGACCTTGTCGAAGCGCTCGTAGGTCTCGGGGTCGCGGATGATGCTCATGAAGGGCGCCAGGCCCGTGCCGGTGGAGAGCAGGTACAGGCGCTTTCCGGGCAGCAAATAGTCGCACAGCAGGGTGCCGGTGGGTTTCTTGCCGACGATGATGGTGTCGCCCACCTGGATGTGCTGCAGGCGCGAGGTCAGGGGGCCGTCGGGCACCTTGATCGAGAGGAATTCGAGGTGTTCCTCGTAATTGGCGCTGACGATGCTGTAGGCACGCAGCAACGGCTTGTCGTTCACGCGCAGGCCGATCATGGTGAAGTGGCCGTTGGAGAAGCGCAGCGCCGGATCGCGCGTGGTGGTGAAGGAGAACAGCCGGTCGGTCCAGTGGTGGACCGAGAGGACGCGTTCCTCGTTGAAAGCACTCATCGGAAAAACCTTGGGCTAGGGCGGAAAGGGAGAGGTTGCAACCCGTATTGTCCCGGAACGCGGGAGTCCTGTTTTGCGGGCAGGCAAAATCGCGGGTGATGCGGTGCGCGGGAATCCGGTGGATTCCGGGCGGCCTGATGGTTTCCACGTTTTCAAAACCTCCAGGAGTCACTCATGAAATCCCTGCGTCTGGTTGCCCGGCTCGCCGCCGTGGCAACACTCGCCAGCACGTCGGTCGCCTACGCCCAGGGCGTGCTGCGCATCGGCGAGATCAACAGCTACAAGGCCCAGCCGGCCTTCCTGGAGCCCTACAAGAAAGGGATGGACCTGGCCGTGGCCGAGATCAACGCCGCCGGCGGCGTGAACGGCCGCAAGGTCGAACTGATCACCCGCGACGACAACGCCAACCCCGGCGACGCGGTGCGCCTGGCCGAAGAGCTGATCTCGCGCGAGAAGGTCGAAGTCCTCACCGGCGCCTTCCTCTCCAACACCGGCCTGGCGCTGGCCGACTTCGCCAAACAGCGCAAGTTCTTCTACCTGGCGGGCGAGCCGCTCACCGACAAGATGACCTGGCAGGGCGGCAACCGCTACACCTTCCGCCTGCGCCCCGGCACCTACATGCAGGCCGCGATGCTGGTGCCCGAGGCGGCCAAACTGAAGAAGAAGCGCTGGGCCATCGTCTACCCGAACTACGAATACGGCCAGTCGGCGGTAGCGGCGTTCAAGCAGCTGATGAAGGCGGCCCAGCCCGACGTGGAATTCGTGGCCGAACAGGCCACGCCGCTGGGCAAGGTCGATGCCGGCAGCGTGGTGCAGGCGCTGGCCGACGCGAAGCCCGACGCCATCTTCAACGTGCTGTTCGCGGCCGATCTCTCGCGCTTCGTGCGTGAAGGCAACACGCGCGGCCTGTTCAAGGATCGCCCCGTCGTCAGCGTGCTGACCGGCGAACCCGAGTACCTCGACGCGCTCAAGGACGAGACGCCCGACGGCTGGATCGTGACCGGCTATCCCTGGTATGCCATCGACACGCCCTCGCACAAGCGTTTCCTCGACGCCTACCAGGCGCGCTTCAAGGACTACCCGCGCCTGGGCTCGGTGGTGGGCTACACCATGATCAAGTCGGCGGCCGCCGGCATCGCCCGGGCCGGCAGCACCGATGCCGAGAAGCTGATCGCGGCCTTCCGGGGCCTCAAGCTCGACTCGCCGTTCGGCCCCATCAGCTACCGCGCCGAGGACCACCAGGCCACCATGGGCGCCTATGTGGGCCGCACGCGCAACGACGGCGGCAAGGGCGTCATGGTGGACTTCGTCTATGCCGATGGCGCCGATGCACGCTTCCAGCCCTCGGCCGCGCAGATCAAGGCCTCCCGTACCGACGACTGATTGCCAGCGGCCCATCCGCCGGGGTATCCACCCGGCGGTCCGTGACGCCGCCGGCTGGCGGCGACACGCGCTTGCGACACGCACCGCATGAGCTTTTCCGGCTTCATCGTCCAGTTGCTCAACGGCCTGGCCAGCGCGTCGACGCTGTTCCTGGTCGCGGCGGGACTGTCGCTGATCTTCGGCGTCACGCGCATCGTCAACTTCGCGCACGGCTCGTTCTACATGGTGGGCATCTACCTGGCCTACACGCTGGTGGAGCAGTTCGGTGCCAGCCTGGGCTTCTGGCCCGCGCTGCTGCTGGCGGCGGTCTGCGTGGGGGGGCTGGGCGCGCTGATCGAGGTGCTGTTGCTGCGGCGCATCTATCGGGCGCCCGAGCTGTTCCAGCTGCTGGCCACCTTCGCGCTGGTGCTGGTGATCCGCGACGCCGTGCTGTGGTTCTGGGGCCCCGAGGAACTGCTGGGCCCGCGCGCGCCGGGCCTGCGCGGCTCGGTGGATATCCTGGGCCGGCAGTTTCCTGCGTACGACCTGTTCCTCATGGTGGTGGGGCCGCTGGTGCTGGGCCTGACCTGGCTGCTGCTCACGCGCACGCGGCTGGGCCTGCTGGTGCGTGCAGCCACGCAGGACCGCGAGATGGTGGGCGCGCTGGGCGTGAACCAGGCCTGGCTCTTCACGGCCGTGTTCGCGCTGGGCGCGATGCTGGCCGGCCTCGGGGGTGCGCTGCAGCTGCCGCGCGAGCCGGCCAACCTCGAGATGGACCTGCACACCATCGGCGCCGCGTTCGTGGTGGTGGTGGTGGGCGGGATGGGCTCGCTGCCCGGCGCCTACCTGGCGGCGCTGCTGATCGCCGAGCTCAAGGCCATCTGCATCTGGCTGGGCGTGGTCGACGTGTTCGGCCTCGAGGTGTCGTTCTCCAAGCTCACGCTGGTGGTTGATTTCCTGGTGATGGCGGCTGTGCTGGTGTGGCGGCCATGGGGCCTGCTGGGCCGGCCGCAGGCGCCCAGCCGCCACGCGGGCTGGCGCGAGGCGCCGCTGCGCCTGCCGGGCCCCGCAGGGCTGGCCGTGGCCGCCACCTTCGCGCTGGTGCTCGCAGCCATGCCGTTCTTCACCACCGGTTCGCCTTACACGCTGGTGCTGCTGATCGACCTGCTGATCGCCGCGCTGTTCGCGGCCAGCCTGCATTTCCTCATGGGGCCGGCGGGCATGCATTCGTTCGGCCACGCGGCGTATTTCGGCCTGGGCGCCTATGGCGCGGCGCTGCTGGTGCGCGCTGCAGGCCTGCCGATGGAGGCGGGGCTGCTGCTGGCACCGCTGGTGGCGGCGGCCGGCGCGCTGGTGTTCGGCTGGTTCGCGGTGCGCCTCTCGGGCGTGTACCTGGCGATGCTGACGCTGGCGTTCGCGCAGATCGTGTGGGCCGTCACCTTCCAGTGGAACGCGTTCACGGGCGGCAGCAACGGGCTCACCGGCGTGTGGCCCGCCGACTGGCTGTCGGATCGCCGTGCCTACTACTGGCTCACGGTTGCGCTGGTGCTGGCCGGGCTGTGGGCGCTGCGTCGCGTGCTGTTCTCGCCCTTCGGCTATGCGTTGCGCGCGGGCCGCGATTCGCCGCTGCGCGCCGACGCCATCGGCATCGACGTCCGGCGCCTGCAGTGGATGGCCTTCGTCATCGCGGGCGCGGCGGCCGGGCTGGCGGGCGCGCTGTTCGCGTTTTCCAAGGGCAGCATCTCGCCCGAGAGCCTGTCGATCGCCAAGTCGGTGGACGGCCTGGTGATGGTGCTGCTGGGCGGCCTGCAGACACTGGCAGGGCCCGTGGTGGGCGCGTTCAGCTTCACCTGGCTGCACGACACCGTGGCTCGCAGCACCGACTATTGGCGCGCGCTGCTGGGCGGCATCATCCTGGCGCTGGTGCTGCTGTTCCCGCAGGGCATCGCGGGCGCAGGCCGGCAGGCCTGGGGCTGGCTGATGCAGCGGCGAACCGGTGGGCGGGAGGACGTTCGATGAGCACGTCGCTGCTCATCGTGTCGGGCCTGGGCAAATCGTTCGGCGGCGTGCGCGCCGTCGACGACGTGGGCTTCGAGCTGGCGGCCGGCGAGCTGCTGGCGCTGATCGGCCCCAACGGCGCGGGCAAGTCCACCACCTTCAACATGATCAACGGGCAGTTGCCGGCCGATGCCGGCTCGGTGCGGCTGGGCGGCGCCGAACTGCTGGGCCGGCGTCCGCGCGACATCTGGCGGCTGGGCGTGGGCCGCACCTTCCAGATCGCCGAGACCTTCGCCTCGCTCACCGTGTCCGAAAACGTGCAGATGGCGCTGCTCTCGCACGACGGCCTGCTGGCGTCGCTGTGGCGCCGCGCCACGCGCCACCGACGCGCCGACGCGCTGGAGTTGCTGGCGCAGGTGGGGATGGACGCCCAGGCCGACCGCCCCGCCGGCGAACTGGCCTACGGCGATGTCAAGCGCGTCGAACTGGCCATGGCGCTGGCCCATGCTCCACGCCTGCTGCTGATGGACGAGCCCACCGCCGGCATGGCACCCGGCGAGCGCAACGCGCTCATGTCGCTCACGCGCGATCTCGCCACGCGCCGCGGCATCGGCGTGCTGTTCACCGAGCACAGCATGGACGTGGTCTTCACTTATGCGCACCGCGTGATCGTGCTGGCGCGCGGCCGGTTGATCGCCCAGGGCACACCCGACGAGGTGCGCGCGCATCCGCAGGTGCGCGAGGTGTATTTCGGCAGCGGCCGGACATTCGGCGCGGCCGGGCCTGCAGTGGAGGTGGCGTCATGAGCGAGCCGCTGCTGTCGGTGCGCGGGCTCGAAGGCTGGTATGGCGCGGCGCAGATCCTGCACGGCATCGACCTTCAGGTCGGCCGGGGCGAGGTGGTGGCGCTGATGGGGCGCAACGGCGCCGGCAAGTCCACCACGCTCAAGGCCATCGTCGGCCTGCTGGCGCATCGCACCGGCGAGATCCGGTTCATGGGGCACGACCTGTCGCGCGCGCGGCCGCACGAAGCGGCGCGCCGGGGCCTGGGCTTCGTGCCCGAGGACCGGCGCATCTTCACCGACCTGACCGTCATGGAGAACCTCGAAGTCGGCCGGCAGGGCCCCAGGCACTGGCCCGACGGCACGCCCGCTCCCTTGTGGACGCCCGAGCGGCTGTTCACGCTGTTCCCCAACCTCGGCGAGATGCCGCGACGCCCCGGCGGGCGCATGAGCGGCGGCGAGCAGCAGATGCTGACCGTGGCACGCACGCTGATGGGCAACCCCTATCTCGTGCTGCTGGACGAGCCGTCCGAAGGTGTGGCGCCGGTCATCGTCGAGCAGATGGCGCAGATGATCCTGGAACTCAAGGCGCAGGGCGTGTCCATCCTGCTGTCGGAGCAGAACCTGCATTTCGCCGCGCTGGTCTGCGACCGCGCCTACGTGCTGGAGCAGGGCCAGATCCGCCACCACGGCCCGATGGCCGAGCTGGCCGCCAGCGACTGGCTGCGGCGCACCTGGCTCGGGGTCTGAAGCTACAATCGGCGCTTCTTCCGAGGGGCGCTGCGACCCCGCCATCGTCCGTCGATGCATGGGGCCAGGCTCGGAACATCCGTCCAACCGCGCTCACCCACGGCCTGCCGCCGTGGCGTGAGGTCCGCCTCCGCGCCCCTGCTGCCGTCCGTGGTGTCCGCCCTCTGACTTCTGGAGCCACCATGAACGCCATCCTCAAACCCGTCCCGAAGGCCGCGCAGGACTTCGCCATCGCCGACCTCTCGCTCGCCGCCTGGGGTCGCAAGGAAATCGCCGTCGCCGAGACGGAAATGCCCGGCCTGATGGCCATCCGCGAAGAGTTCGCCAAGTCCAAGCCGCTCAAGGGCGCGCGCATCACCGGCTCGCTGCACATGACCATCCAGACGGCCGTGCTGATCGAGACGCTGCAGGCGCTGGGCGCCGAGGTGCGCTGGGCCTCGTGCAACATCTTCTCGACGCAGGACCACGCGGCGGCCGCCATCGCCGCCAGCGGCACGCCGGTGTTCGCCATCAAGGGCGAGACGCTGGAAGACTACTGGGACTACACCCACCGCATCTTCGAGTTCGGCCCCAAGGGCAGCAAGACCGAAGGCCCGAACATGATCCTGGACGACGGCGGCGACGCCACGCTGCTGATGCACCTGGGCGCGCGCGCCGAGAAGGACATCAAGGCGCTGGGCCGCGCCACCAGCGAGGAAGAGAAGATCCTGCACGCGGCCATCAAGGCCAAGCTCAAGCAGGATCCGACGTGGTACAGCCGCCGCCTGAAGAACATCATCGGCGTGACGGAAGAAACCACCACCGGTGTGCACCGCCTCAACGAGATGGCCGCCAAGGGCGCGCTCAAGATGCGCGCCATCAACGTCAACGACTCGGTGACCAAGAGCAAGTTCGACAACCTGTACGGCTGCCGCGAGTCGCTGGTGGATGGCATCAAGCGCGCCACCGACGTGATGATCGCCGGCAAGGTGGCCGTGGTGGCCGGCTACGGCGATGTGGGCAAGGGCTCGGCCCAGGCCCTGCGCGCGCTGTCGGCCCAGGTGTGGGTGACCGAGATCGATCCGATCAACGCGCTGCAGGCCGCCATGGAAGGCTACCGCGTCGTGACGATGGAATACGCCGCCGACAAGGCCGACATCTTCGTGACGACGACCGGCAACAAGGACGTGATCCGCCATGAGCACATGGCCGCCATGAAGGACCAGGCCATCGTCTGCAACATCGGCCACTTCGACAACGAGATCGACGTCGCGTCGCTCGAAAAGTACAAGTGGGAAGAGATCAAGCCGCAGGTCGACCACATCATCTTCCCGGCCAAGGGCAAGAAGCCCGAAAAGCGCATCATCCTGCTGGCCAAGGGCCGCCTGGTGAACCTGGGCTGCGGCACCGGCCATCCGAGCTACGTGATGTCGTCCTCGTTCGCCAACCAGACCATCGCGCAGATCGAGCTGTTCACCAAGCAGAAGGACTACAAGGTCGGCCAGGTCTACGTGCTGCCCAAGCACCTGGACGAGAAGGTGGCGCGCCTGCAACTCTCCAAGCTCGGCGCCCAGCTGACGGTGCTGACCGATGCGCAGGCTGCCTACATCGGCGTGGACAAGGCCGGCCCGTACAAGCCCGACACGTATCGGTATTGATCCCCCCAGGCTGCGCGGCACGACGTGCCGCTTCGCCAGCCCCCTTTGTGACTAGGTCTCAAAAAGGGGCGACGCGAGCGGCCCGGCAAAGCCGGTTGCGCCGCATTCCTGGCCTGCATCGCGCCTGACACCATGCGTGCCGATCAACTCCTCGTCGAACGCGGCCTGGCTGCCTCGCGCTCGCAGGCGCAGCGGCTGATCGCGGGCGGCCTGCGCTGGCATGACGGGCGCGGCTGGCGCAGCGTGGCCAAGAATGGCGACGAGGTGCCGGCCGATGCGCGGCTGGAGCTGGCCGACGATGCCGAGGCCCGCTATGTCTCGCGCGGCGGGCTCAAGCTCGAAGGCGCGCTGGCGGCCACGGGCCTGGAGATGGACGGCTGGCGCTGTCTCGACGTGGGCCAGTCCACCGGCGGATTCACCGACTGCCTGCTCGTGCGCGGCGCGGCGCACGTCGTCGGCGTGGACGTCGGCCATGGCCAGCTGCACGCGCGCGTGCGCAGCGATCCGCGCGTCACCTGCATCGAAGGCGTGAACGCCCGCGCGCTCACGGCTGGCGATCTGGGCGGCGCCCACGATTTCGACCTGGCCGTGGGCGACCTGTCGTTCATCTCGCTCACGCTGGTGCTGCCGGCCGTGGCGCCGCTGGTGCGGGCGGGCGGCCATGTGCTGATGCTGGTGAAGCCGCAGTTCGAACTGCAGCCGGGCGACATCGGCAAGGGCGGCGTGGTGCGCGATGCAGCCCTGTATCCGCGGGTCGAGGCGCGCATTCGCGAGGCCTGCGCCGCGTCGGGCCTCACGGTGCGGCAATGGCTGGACAGCCCGATCGAAGGCGGCGACGGCAACCGCGAGTTCTTTGTGTACGCAACACGTTCGTGAAAAGGAGGAAGCGATGACGCTTCCCTTGAGCCTTGAATTCTTCCCGACCAAGACGCCCGAAGGTGCGGTCAAGCTGCGCGCGGCGCGCCAGCAGCTGTACGCGCTGAAGCCGCAGTTCTGCTCGGTCACCTATGGCGCCGGCGGCTCCACGCAGGAAGGCACCTTCGGCGCCGTGCGCGAGATCCTCGCGGAAGGTGTCGATGCGGCCAGCCATTTTTCGTGCGTGGGCGCCACGCGCGCCGGCGTGCGCGAGCAGCTGTCGCAACTGCAGGCCATCGGCGTGAAGCGCCTGGTGGCGCTGCGCGGCGACCTGCCCAGCGGCTACGGCGCGGGCGGCGAGTTCCAGTACGCCAGCGACCTGGTGGCCTTCATCCGCGCCGAGACCGGCAGCGCCTTCCACATCGAGGTGGCCTGCTATCCCGAGACGCATCCGCAGGCGCGCTCGCCCGAGTCGGACCTCAAGGCCTTCGCGGCCAAGGCCGCGGCCGGGGCCGATTCGGCGATCACGCAGTACTTCTACAACGCGGATGCCTATGTGCGCTTCGTCGATGAAGCGCGCGCGGCAGGCATCGCGATTCCGGTGGTGCCGGGCGTGATGCCGATCACCAGCTCGACGCAGCTGATGCGCTTCTCGGATGCCTGCGGCGCCGAGATTCCGCGCTGGATCCGGCTGCGCCTGTCGGCGTATGGCGACGACGCAGCCTCGATCCGCGCCTTCGGCCTCGACGTGGTGACCGACCTGACCGAGCGCCTCGTCGCAGCCGGCGCGCCGGCGCTGCACTTCTACACGATGAACCAGTCGGCCGCGACGCTGGAGATCTGCCGGCGGCTCGGCCTGGGCTGAGCGCGCGCCGCGTCTGCTGCATGCAAGGGCCTCCGGTGGAGGCCCTTTTTCTTGAGGTGACGCAAGAGACCGCTTGGCAAGGCACGCGCAGGTCGCGTGCCTTGCGTTGCGTCAGGGCCTGCGTGCGCATGGCGTTCTCCAATGGTCACCGGGGGATGTCCCCGAGTCCACTGGAAAGAACGTCATCATGAAGAAGAACTCCGCCGTGCTGCTGGCGGCCTGCGCCGCCGCCTCGCTCATCGCCCTGCCCGCCGCCGCGCAATCCAGCGCCGAAGGCCCGTGGCTGGTACGCGTGCGCGCCGTCAACCTGGATGCCGCCAACAAGGACAGCACCGGCCTGGGCCTGTCGATGAACGACAAGACCATTCCCGAAGTCGACATCAGCTACTTCTTCACACCCAACATCGCAACCGAACTGGTGCTGACCGTGCCGCAGAAGCAGACGCTGTCCTCCAGTGTCCTCGGCGGTCCTATCGGCAGCTTCAAGCACCTCCCGCCCACGCTGACCGTGCAGTACCACTTCGCGCCGGGCGCGAGCGTGCGCCCCTACGTGGGTGCGGGGGTCAACTACACGCGCTTCAGCTCGGTGAACCTGCCGGCCGGCGTGGACATCGACCGCAACAGTTTCGGCCTGGCACTGCAGGCCGGCGTGGACATCCCGCTCACGCGCAACCTGTCGCTCAACTTCGACGTAAAGAAGGTGCAGATCCGCACCGACGTGTCGGCGGCCGGCACGAAGATCGGCACGTTCAAGGCCGATCCGGTGCTGTTCGGCGTGGGCCTGGGCTGGCGCTTCTGACGGATTTGCCTTCGGCCGTAGAACTGCGTTGGGACGCCTCGTTCTCCGGCCGAAGGCGAGCCCGTCGGGTCTCTGGAGCGGCGGCGCTCACCGCTCGTCGTAGCTCACCACCAGATGCGGCGTGAGCGGCCGGGCCTGGCAGGTCAGCACGAAGCCGCGCGCGATCTCGTCGGGCTCGAGTGTGAAGTTCCGCTCCATCGCCACCTCGCCTTCGAGGACGCGCGCGCGGCAGGTGCAGCACACGCCGGCCTTGCACGACCACGGGAGGTCGAGCCCGCCCTGAAGCGCCACGTCGAGCACGCGCTCGTGCGCGTCGATGGCAAAGCTGTGGGTCTTTCCGTGCAGCACCACCTGCATGGCGCCGGCAGCGGCGGACGGGGCCGCGCGCGATAAGTCGATGCGCGCGGGGCGGGCCGCAGGCAGCGTCGCGCCATCGGCCAGGAACCGCTCGCTGTGCACGCGCGCGGCTGGCACGCCGGCGGCAGAGAGCGCGCGCTCCACGGCCTCGATCATGCCGCCGGGCCCGCACACGAAGGCCTCGTCGATCCGGTCGGGCGACAGCAAGGTGCGCAGCAGCGTCGAGACGCGCTCCTGGTCGAGCCGGCCGTGCAGCAGCGGCACGTCGCCCGCCTGGCGTGAGAGCACGTGAAGCAGCGACAGCCGTGTGGGGTAGCGGTCCTTCAGGTCCTGCAGCGCCTCGCCGAACATGATGCTGTCCACGCGCTGGTTGCCATACACCAGCGTGAAGCGCGAATCAGGCTCGCCCTGCAAGCTGCTTTCGATGATCGACAGCAGCGGCGTGATCCCCGAGCCCGCTGCGAAGCCCACGCGGTGGTGCGCGCCCGGCGTGGGCGTGAAGCGGCCCTGCGGCGGCAGCACCGCCAGCGTCCCGCCCACGTGGCTGGCCTGCGCCAGCCAGGGGGAGACGCGGCCGCCCTCGACGGGCTTCACGCCGATCTCGATCTCGCCCCTGGCCGCGAATCGCGCACGGCTCGAACAGATCGAGTAGCTGCGCCGCTGCTCCGCGCCATCCACCAGCATCCGGAGCGTGAGGTATTGGCCGGGCTCGAACGCGAAGGTGTCGCGCAGGGCCTCGGGTACCCCCAGCGTGATCGCGACGGCGCCCGCGGCCTCGGGCCGCAGGGCGTGGATGGGCAGGTCGTGGAAGCGCGCGGCGGTCATCGTCGGGGCCTCATCAGTACGGCTTGAAATAGTCGAAGGGCTCGAGACAGGCCAGGCATCGGTACAGCGCCTTGCAGGCGGTGGAGCCGAAGTGCGAGGTCTCGGTGGTGTCGTGCGAGCCGCAGCGAGGGCAGGCCACGGCGTCGGCAGGGATGTCGCGGCGCGCCGGACGCAGGGGCACGGCCGTGCCAGCCTCGCCCACGAAGGCGCGATGCGGTGGCGCGATGCCGTAGTCGGCCAGCCGCTGCCGTGCCGCGGGCCGGATCCAGTCGGTGGTCCAGGCAGGCGCGAGTTGCGTGAGCACGCGTGAGCGCCAGCCGGCGTCGGCCAGGGCCGCCTGCACGTCGGCCGCGATCTGTTCCGTGGCGGGGCAGCCGCTGTAGGTGGGCGTGAGTACGACGTCGAGTACGCCGTCGGCCGCCAGCCGGACGTCGCGCAGGATGCCCAGATCGTCGAGCGTGACGACAGGGATTTCCGGGTCGGGCACCGCACCCGCGATCGCGCGTGCATGCGCGATCCCGATCGCGGACACGGATTCGTTGGCGAGCGCATCGTGTGGCGCCGCCGCGTCCTGCACCGGCCGTGCGGCACCGGCGGTCACCATGTCGCCCCGGGATGCTGCCGAGCCAGCACCTGCATTTCGGCCAGCAGGTAGTCCAGGTGCTCCGAGTGGCGGCCGCGGCTGCCGTGCGTGGCGGCGGCGCGGGCATCGGGGCGCGAGAGCGTGGCTTCGGCCAGCGCGTCGTCCACCTGCGCGTCCCACGCGGCGCGCAGTGCCGCGGTGGCGGGGTCGTGCCAGAACTCCGCCGTGTAGGGCATGAGGTGGTCGAGCGCGGCCTGCGTGCGTGCATGCGAGACGGCTGTGCCGTCGCCCAGGCGGACCAGCCAGTCGCGTGCGTGGCGCAGGTGGTAGCGCGCCTCCTTGAGCGAGCGTGCCGCGATGGCGGCCAGCTGCGTGTCGGCATCGCCCGCCAGAGCCTCCCAGCGCAGCGCCATGAGTGCGCTGTAGAGGAAATTGCGCACGGTGGTCACGGCATAGTCGCGTGCGTGCGATGCGCCGGGCGCGAGTGGTCCGGTGTGCGGCAGTTCCAGCAAGGTGTAGTTGCGGAAGGCTCCGGCGTCGCGGAAGTACGCCAGCGAATCCTCGGTGACCGGCGCGCTCACCGCGGCGGGCAGGCCCAGCGCAGCGGCCAGGCCCGGCTGGTCGTTGATCTGCGCGGCCGCGTGCTGGTAGAGGAGGCGCGCCTGGCCGATCAGGTCGAGGCTGAGGTTGGCCAGCGCGATGTCTTCTTCCAGCACCGGTCCGTGGCCGCACCACTCGGCATTGCGCTGGCCCAGCACCAGGGCGCAGTCGGCCAGGTGAAGCAGCAGCTCCAGCGGGGCAGTGGCGGTCTTCGTCACATATGCCCCACGTCGTCGGGGATATCGTAGAAGCCCGGGTGGCGGTAGATCTTGTCGCCCATCGGGTCGAACAGCTCGGGCCGATCGTGCGGCTCGCTCGCGATGATGGCGGCGGAGGGCACGACCCACAGGCTCACGCCTTCCTGCCGGCGCGTGTACACGTCGCGGGCCATCTGCAGCGCCTGTTTCGCATCGGCCGCATGCAGGCTGCCGCAGTGGCGATGCTCCAGCCCCTGCCTGCTGCGCACGAAGACTTCCCACAATGGCCACTCGTGGCGGGTCACGTCGGTCATGCGGCTTCCTTCATGGACTCCTGTTCGTGCTGCCGGCGGCGCGCGGCGTGGGCCAGCGCGGCCTCGCGCACCCAGGCACCGTCCTCGTGGGCCTGCACGCGCGTGGCCAGCCGCTCGCGGTTGCACGGGCCGTTGCCATTCACCACCGACCAGAAGTCGTCCCAGTCGATCGGACCGAAGTCGTGCGCCTGGCGCGCCTCGTTCCAGCGCAGTTCGGGATCGGGCAGGGTGATGCCGAGCACGGCGGCCTGCGGCACGGTGGCGTCGACGAACTTCTGCCGCAGCGCGTCGTTGGACAGTCGCTTGATGCCCCAGCGCATGCCCTGCGCGCTGTTGGGGCTGTCGGCATCGGGCGGGCCGAACATGGCCAGCACCGGCCACCACCAGCGGTCCACCGCCTCCTGGACCATGGCGCGCTGCGCATCGGTGCCGCGCATCAGCGTCATGAGGCTCTCGAAGCCCTGGCGCTGGTGGAAGCTCTCTTCCTTGCAGATGCGGATCATGGCGCGTGCATACGGGCCGTAGCTGCAGCGGCAGATCGGCACCTGGTTCATGATCGCCGCGCCGTCCACCAGCCAGCCGATCACGCCCACGTCGGCCCAGCTCAGGGTGGGGTAGTTGAAGATGCTGCTGTACTTGGCGCGGCCGGTGTGCAGGGCGTCGAGCATCTGCTCGCGGCTGGTGCCCAGCGTTTCGGCGGCACTGTAGAGATAGAGGCCGTGGCCGCCCTCGTCCTGCACCTTGGCCAGCAGGATGGCCTTGCGCTTGAGGCTGGGGGCGCGGCTGATCCAGTTGCCCTCGGGCTGCATGCCGATGATTTCACTGTGCGCATGCTGGCTGATCTGGCGCAGCAGCGTGCGGCGGTAGGCCTCGGGCATCCAGTCGCGCGGCTCGATGCGGCCGTCGGCGTCGATGCGCTCGTCGAAGGCGTGCTGTCGCAGGTCGACCGACGTTGCGGACGGCGTTTCGTGGGGGCTGGAGGTGCCGGGCGGCACGTCCATGGCCTGCGTGTACATGGCGGTCTCCTCGCGCGCCGGCCGGCGCGGCATGGAGCCATTCTAGTGATTAACCAACCGATCGGTTTGCTAATTCGGGCCGGGTGCGGGTTTCCCCGGCACGACGCTCAACCGCCGTGTTCGAGCGTGAAGCTGCCGGCGCCGTCCTGGCCCAGCAGTTCGGCCATCTCCGCCAGGGCCGGGCGCAACGCCTTCGCCAACGTATAAGGCGGATTGACGATGAACATGCCGCTGGCCGGCAGGCCGGGGCGGGTGGTCCGGCCGCCGGTCTGCGCGGCGACGCGCTGGCCGACCGATATCCGGCCCGACTTGACGGTGAGCGTGGCGTGCAGCCAGGGCTTGGCGGATTTGGTGACCAGCGTCTTGAGGCGGCGCGGCAGATCATGGGCCTCGGGGCGCGGGATCACCGGGTACCAGACGGCGTAGGTGCCCGTGGGGAAGCGCTTGAGCGACTCGGTGACCAGGTCGAGCACGCGGCCGTAGTCGGTCTTGACCTCGTAGCTGGGGTCGCACAGCAAGAGCGCACGGCGTGAGGGAGGTGGCAGAAGTTTGCGCACGCTCTCGAAACCGTCTTCGTGCAGAACGGACACCTGGCGACCGGCGTCGAGTTGCGCGATGTTCCCCGACAGCGCGCGGGCGTCGGCGGGGTGCAACTCGAACAGTTTGAGCTTGTCGTGCGCGCGCAGCAGGCTCTGGGCGATGAAAGGCGAGCCGGGGTAGACCTTGAGCTTGCCGCCGGGATTGAAGCCGGCGATGAGGGTGGCGTAGTCCTGCAGCAGCGGATCGACCAGATCCGGGGTGTCGTCGGCCAGCAGGCGGTGGATGCCCTCGTCCGCCTCCCCGCTGGTCTGGGCGTAGTCACCGTCGAGGCGGTAGAGTCCGGCGCCGGCGTGGGTGTCCAGCACCATCAGCGCCGCGTCCTTCTCGGTCAGATAACGCAGAAGGGCGATGAGGACGGTGTGCTTGAGCACGTCGGCGTGGTTGCCGGCGTGGAAGCCGTGGCGGTAGCTGAACATAGGGCGGAATGGTAACCCGCCCGTCATCTTTCCTTTGCCCGATCTGGCGCAAGTCCTTGATTCTGCATATAATCGCGGGCTTCGCAGCGCTTTTTCAGCCCCGCGGCGAAGGACGTAAATACCACCTAAGAGGTCCTCTACAGAAGGACACCGACCGTGGAAAAGGGCTGGCTCAAACCTCTCTCCCGAAGAGAAAACTCATGACCAAAACGTTCAGCGCAAAGCCCGCTGACGTGACGCACGAGTGGTTTGTGATTGACGCCACCGACAAGGTGCTCGGACGGGTTGCCAGCGAAGCTGCCCTCCGACTGCGCGGCAAGCACAAGGCCATTTACACGCCTCACGTCGACACCGGCGACTACATCGTCGTCATCAACGCATCCAAGCTCCGCGTCACCGGCGCGAAGGAACTGGACAAGGTGTACTACCGTCACTCGGGCTTCCCGGGCGGCATCTACGCCACCAACTTCCGCGACATGCAGGCCAAGCATCCTGGCCGCGCACTCGAGAAGGCCGTCAAGGGCATGCTGCCCAAGGGCCCGCTCGGCTACGCCATGATCAAGAAGCTCAAGGTGTACGGCGGTGCAGAGCACCCGCACACCGCCCAGCAACCGCAGCCGCTGGAAATCTGAGGAGCCCCGAATGATTGGTGATTGGAACAATGGCACCGGCCGCCGCAAATCGAGCGTCGCCCGCGTGTTCATCAAGAAGGGCACCGGCAAGATCACGGTGAACGGCAAGGACATCCAGGCCTACTTCGGCCGCGAGACGTCCATCATGATCGCGAAGCAACCGCTGTTCTTGACCAACCATGTCGAAACCTTCGACATCCAGGTCAACGTGCACGGCGGCGGCGAGTCCGGCCAGGCCGGCGCGACCCGCCACGGCATCACGCGCGCCCTGATCGATTACGACGCGTCGCTCAAGCCCGCCCTCAGCCAGGCCGGCTTCGTGACCCGCGACGCCCGCGAGGTCGAGCGCAAGAAGGTCGGTCTGCACTCCGCCCGTCGTCGCAAGCAGTTCAGCAAGCGCTGATCTCCGCCTGCTGGCACGAAAAGCCGCCATGCCGCAAGGCATGGCGGCTTTTTCATGGGGTCCGCCGTGCCTTGCTGCCGGAATGTGAAACCATTCCTCGAGGGTGCGCGGGGCTTGTCGCCGCCGCGGGCGCGTCCGGTGGCCGGACTTGGGTTTTGCCGCCTGTGCTTGTAGAGTGTGCGCTCCCTGTTCATGGGGGCGGTGCGCCCCCGGCCTCTTGCCCATGCGCCTCCGACTTCTTCGCCGCCGCCTGACCATCAGTGCCCCGCGCATGGCGGTGCGCAGTGCATTGCCGTGGCCGGTGCGCTGGGTCGGCGCCGCGCTCGTGTTGGGCTTTTGCGCCGCGATCGCGCTGTGGGCGTTCGAGTTTGGAAAGGACATCGCCGGCCTGGAGCGTCCCGCGCGCGAGGAGATCACCCGCCTGCGTGCCGAGAACCTGCAGTTGCGTGAAGAACGCGACAAGGCGCAGTCCGTGGTGAACACGGCCGAGAGCCTGCGCGTGGCCGAGGCCGTGGCGCAGGAGAAGCTGCTGGGGCAGTTGCGCCAGCTCGAGGCCGACAACCGTTCGCTGCGCGAGGATCTGGGCTTCTTCGAGAACCTGCTGCCCGCCAGCGGCGAGGGGACGTTGGCCATCCGCGGGCTGCAGGCCGAACGTTTGCCCGCCGACGGGCAGGGCCAGCATCTGCGCTGGCAGGTGCTGGTGATGCAACCCATGAAGAATGCGCCTGAGTTCACTGGCCGGCTGGAAGTGGGCTTCGCCGGCACGCTGGCCGGCAAACCCTGGAGCATGCAGTTGCCCGAAGGTCCCATGGCCCTGCGGTTCCGTCAGTACCTGCGGCTCGACGGCGTGGTCGACCTGCCGGCGGGGGCCGTGGTAAAAAGCGTCTCCGCCCGGGTGCTGGACGCCACGTCCACGCGCGCATCGCTCACCCAGCGGCTCTGAGCCCGGTCCCGTCCACGCCCCCGCGCAGTCATCCGACCGCTGTTTCCAAGGAGATCGCCGCCATGTTCGCCCGCAAGAAGCAACCGCCCATCCGCAGCCTGATCGCCCATGGCACGCGCATCGTCGGTCACGTCGAGTTCCGCGACGGCCTGCGCATCGACGGCGAGGTGGTTGGCGACATCCGGGCCGACGACGCACTGGCCAGCATCCTGGTGATCTCCGAGTCGGCCTCTGTCCATGGCGCCATCCATGCCGACCACGTGATCGTCAACGGCCACGTCAACGGCCCGGTGCATGCTGCCAATCTGCTCGAACTGCAGCCCAAGGCGCGCATCGAGGGGGACGTTCATTACAAAGCCCTCGAAATGCACCAGGGCGCCATGATTTCGGGCCAGCTCCGCCCCGAAGGCGGCATCGAGCCAAAGCCCACACTCAAGCTGGCGGCAAACAACCTGTAGCCTGAATTCCCCAGCAGACTGCTATACCATCGACAGACATTCCGACTCCTTCCAGGAGAGACCCCATGAGCGCCGTAGCCGAAAACATCCAGACCGAAATGCCTTCGCCGATCGTCTTCACGGACAGCGCGGCCGCCAAAGTGGCCGACCTGATCGCCGAAGAAGGCAACCCCGACCTCAAGCTGCGCGTGTTCGTGCAGGGCGGCGGCTGCTCCGGCTTCCAGTACGGCTTCACGTTCGACGAGATCACGAACGACGACGATACGACCATGACAAAGAACGGCGTGTCGTTGCTGATCGACGCCATGAGCTACCAGTACCTGCTCGGCGCCGAGATCGATTACAAGGAAGACCTGCAGGGCGCGCAGTTCGTGATCAAGAATCCGAACGCAACAACCACCTGCGGTTGCGGATCGAGCTTCTCGGTCTGACGATCCCCCCAGCCACCAGCCGCCCATCGGGCGGCTTTTTCGTTTCCGCCTTGCTTCGTCCCTGACGCCGTGAAGATCCCCCAGGTCGATCCCGCCACAGAAAAGTCCCTCAACACCCTGCTGTGGCTGGTGGCCGTCGGCTTCTTCATGCAGACGCTGGACGCCACCATCGTCAACACGGCACTGCCGTCGATGGCGCACAGCCTGGGTGAGAGTCCGCTGCGCATGCAGTCGGTTGTGGTGGCGTACTCGCTCACCATGGCCATGCTGATTCCGGCCTCGGGCTGGATCGCCGACCGCTTCGGCACGCGGCGCGTCTACGTGGGCGCCATCGCGCTGTTCGTGCTGGGTTCGGTGCTGTGCGCCGTGTCGTCGAGCCTTACGCAACTGGTGGCCGCGCGCGTGGTGCAGGGCCTGGGCGGCGCGTTGCTGCTGCCCGTGGGGCGCCTGGCGGTGCTGCGCTCGTTCCCGCGACAGATGTTCCTGCCGGCGATGAGCTTCATCTCCATACCGGGCCTGGTGGGGCCGCTGATCGGGCCGACCCTGGGCGGCTGGCTGGTGGAGTACGCATCGTGGCACTGGATCTTCCTGATCAACGTTCCGGTGGGCGTCATCGGCTGCGTGGCCACGCTGGTGGCGATGCGCGGTGCGCCACTGCCGTCGGCGGGACGGTTCGATGTGGCCGGCTACCTGATGCTGGCCTTCGGCATGGTGAGCGTTTCGCTGGCGCTCGACGGCCTCTCGGGCCTCGGGCTGCGGCAGGCCGGAGTGCTGGTGCTGCTGGTGTTCGGTCTCGCCAGCCTGGCGGCCTATTGGTTGCATGCCGTGAAGCGGCCCGATCCGCTGTTCTCGCCTTCGCTGTTCTCCATCCCGACGCTGTCGATCGGACTGCTGGGCAACCTGTTCTCGCGGCTGGGCAGCTCGTGCATGCCGTTCCTCGTGCCGCTGCTCATGCAGGTCGGCATGGGCTATTCGCCATTGCAGGCCGGGCTGATGATGTTGCCGGTGGCCATTGCCGGCATGGCGGTGAAGCGACTGGCCACGCCACTCATCACGCGTGCGGGCTATCGCCGCGTGCTGGTGGGCAATACGCTGCTGGTGGGGCTGACGATGGCCAGTTTCGCGCTCACGTTCCTGGGGCAGCCGTGGTGGCTGCTCACGTTGCAGCTGGCAGCATTCGGGGCCGTCAATTCGCTGCAGTTCACCGCCATGAACACCCTCACGCTCAAGGACATCGACAACGTGCGCGCCAGCAGCGGCAACAGCCTGCTGTCGATGGTGCAGATGCTGGCGATGGGCATGGGTGTGGCGACCGCCGGTGCGGTGCTCGCGGCCTTCACGGGCCTGTTCGGCGCGGGGTCTGCGGCACAGACGCTGACCACTTTCCACGCCACGTTCGCGTGCATGGGCCTAATCACGATGGCGTCGGCGGCCATCTTCTGGCAACTGCGCGGTCACGAGCGCGCGCCAGCGGGCAGTGCGGCCGATGCGGCCGATCCGGGCTGACCCCGGGGCGGCTTCAGGCGGGGTAGATCGCGCCCAGCACGCGCGGGCCGCGGGCGCCGGTCACCGCCGGAAGGTTACCGGGCTGGCCGGTGAGCGTGCGTTGCGCCAGCCAGGCGAAGGCGCAGGCTTCCACCTGCAGCGGCGGCAGGCCGGCGGTATTGGTGGAGGCCACGGCGATGCCGGGCAGCAGGGCGGCCAGCCGTGACATCAGGTGCGTATTGAGGGCGCCGCCACCGCACACCAGCAGCCGGGTGGCGTCGGCAGCGTGGCGGAGTACATGGCGGGCTGCGGCCTCGGCGGTGAACTCGGCCAGCGTGGACTGCACGTCTGCAGCGGCGGCAGCGACCGCATCGGCGGCCACCAGCTTCGAGGCCAGCCAGGCGGGGTGGAACAGATCGCGCCCGGTGCTCTTGGGTGGCGGCTGGTCGAGGAACGGCTCGGCCAGCAGCATCCTGAGCAACGCGGGCAGAACACGGCCCTGCGCGGCCCAGGTGCCATTGCGGTCGAACGGCTGGCCGGTGTGCTGCAGGCACCAGTGGTCCATGAGCGCATTCGCAGGGCCGCAGTCGAAGCCCGTGACGGCGCCGTCGGCCGCCAGCACGCTGATGTTGGCGATGCCGCCAAGATTGAGCACGGCGACAGTCCGTGCCGGTTGGGCGAACAGCGCGTGATGGAAGGCCGGCACCAGCGGCGCGCCCTGGCCGCCTGCCGCGATGTCGCGGCTGCGGAAATCGGCCACCACGGCGATGCCCGTGACTTCGGCCAGCAGGGCCGGCTGATTGAGCTGCAGCGTGTAGCCCGTGCCATCGTGCAGGCCGGGCTGGTGGCGCACGGTCTGGCCGTGGGCGCCGATGGCCGCGACGTCCCTCGCGCTACGGCCGGTGTCAGCCAGCAGCGTGGCGACGACCTCCGCGTAAACGCGCACCATTGCATTGCCTGCCAGAGCTGCGCGGTGCAGTTCGTTCACGCCACCGGGCGTGTTGAGCGCCATGAGTTCAGCACGCAGAAGGGCGGGCAGCGGCCGCGCGGCGTGGCCCAGCACGCGCGGCGTGTGGCCTGAGAGATCGGCCAGCACGCCGTCGACCCCGTCGAGCGAGGTGCCCGACATGAGGCCGATGAACAGCGGATCCACGGGGGTGGGTGTGCCCGGTGCTGGCGCTTACTGCGCGCTGGCCTGCTGCATGATCGCCGCAGCACCCAGTTGCACGCGATAGCCGGCGGCCAGGCGTTCGAACGCCGGTCGCGAAGCGGTCGACAGCGGCACGGTCTCGGCCTGGCGGGCCACGGTGAGCGGATCGCGCACCTCGCCGTTGACGCGGAATTCGAAGTGAAGGTGCGGGCCCGTGGCCCAGCCCGTCATGCCGACGGCGCCGATGTTGTCGCCCTGCGCCACGTTCTGGCCGCGGCGCACGTTGATCTTGCTCAGGTGGGCGTACACCGTGGTGTTGCCGCCGCGGTGCTTGACGAACACCACGTTGCCAAAGCCGTTCTGGACGCCCGCGAACTCGACCACGCCATCGCCGACAGTGCGCACCGGCGTGCCCGTGGGAGCGGCGTAATCCACGCCGTTGTGGGCCCGCCAGGTCTTCAGGATGGGGTGGAAGCGCATCTTGAAGCCGGAGGTGATGCGCGAAAACGCCATCGGCGAGGCCAGGAAGGCGCGCTGCAGGCTGTCGCCGTTCAGCGTGTAGTAGCCGCCCTTGGTGCCCGGCTCCTGGAACCACATGGCCTGGAAGGTCTTGCCGTTGTTCACGAACTCGGCCGACAGCACTCGGCCGGCGCGCAGCGGCTCGCCATCGGCTTCGAGCGTTTCGTAGACCACCGAGAAACGGTCGCCGCGGCGCAGTGCGCGGTGGAAGTCGATGTCGCCCGAGAAAATCTCGGCCAGCTGCGTGGCCACGCTGTCGGGCAGACGGACTTCGTCGGCCGCGGCGAACAGCGACGACTGGATGGTGCCGCTGGCCAGGCGGGCCGAGGTCGTCAGGACGTCCTGCTCGATACGGGAGATGAACCCTGCGGAGCCTTTTTCGACCACCAGGCGCTTGAAGCTGCCGTCGTCGGCGCTCCAGCGGGCCGACAGTCCCACGAGCGAGTGGGTGTCGCTGGCTTCTGCCTTGACATTGCGGCCGGCACGGCCCCAGAGCACCTGGCGCACGTTGGCGTCGCGGCGCAGGAAGGCGGCGGCGTCGGCGTCGGCGATGCCCAGGCGCTGCAGCAGCGACTCGGGTGTGTCCGACGAACGCGTCAGGTCGGTGCGGAAGAGGTTGAAGCTGTGTGTGTCCAGGGCCAGCGCCTGCGCGTCCACAGGCAGGGTGTCGATGGCTTCGATCACGGTTTCGACCGGCAATTCGGATGCATCGGGGCCCAGCGAGGCCACGGCGAAGGCACCGCCTCCGGCACACAGGAGAAAAGCTGCAACAGCGGTGGACAGACGGCGGGGGTGGCGGCGAACCATGTCGAGAGTGGCCTGGCCGGCGGTGATCAGTCCTTGCTTCAAGGATGGGCTCCGGGGAAGTCAGCGAATGCCGGGCCCGTCTGTAGGAAGGGAAGCCGGATTCTGGAAAAACATGCGCTGCGGATTGCAATAACCACGCCAATTAGAATCCGGCGCTTGCAGCAAACTGGCGCGAAGTATACCGACCGTGTCCGGCGTGTCGATCAAAAAACCCTTATGAATCAAGCACCTGTTACAAAATTCCCGGTCACGGATGCCGTGCGCGAGGCATTGGCCGTGACCCGCCGCGGGGTCGAGGAGTTGCTGCCCGAGGACGAGTGGACGCACAAGCTCGCGCGTTCGGCCGCCACGGGCGTGCCGCTGCGCATCAAGCTGGGGCTCGATCCGACCGCGCCCGACATCCATTTGGGCCATACCGTGGTGCTCAACAAGATGCGCCAGCTGCAGGACCTGGGCCACACCGTCATCTTCCTGATTGGCGACTTCACCTCCATGATCGGCGACCCCTCGGGTCGTAACAGCACGCGCCCGCCACTCACGGCCGACCAGATCAAGGTCAACGCCGAAACCTACCGCGCCCAGGCCGACAAGATCCTCGATCCTTCGAAGACCGAGCTGCGCTACAACTCCGAATGGAGCGACCCGCTGGGCGCGCGCGGTCTGATCCAGCTGGCCGCCAAGTACACGGTGGCCCGCATGATGGAGCGCGATGACTTCCACAAGCGCTTCTCGTCTGGCCAGTCGATCAGCGTGCACGAATTCCTCTACCCGCTGATGCAGGGTTACGACTCGGTGGCGCTGAGGAGCGATCTCGAACTGGGCGGCACCGACCAGAAGTTCAACCTGCTGATGGGCCGCCACCTGCAGCAGGAATACGGCCAGGAGCCGCAGTGCATCCTCACCATGCCCCTGCTGGTGGGCCTGGACGGGGTCGACAAGATGTCCAAGAGCAAGAACAACTACGTGGGCATCACCGAGGACGCCAACAGCATGTTCGCCAAGGTGCTCTCCATCAGCGACGACCTGATGTGGGACTGGTACACGCTGCTGTCGATGCGCTCGCTGGCGGACATCGCGAAATTGCGCGAGCAGATCGCCGGTGGGCGCAATCCCAAGGAAGTGAAGGTGGAACTGGCGCGCGAGATCACCGCGCGCTTCCACAGCTCGGCCGCTGCCGACGCCGCCGAGCAGGATTTCGCCAACCGCAGCAAGGGCGGCGTGCCCGACGACATTCCCGAGGTGGCCCTGTCGGGCGCGCCGCTGGGCGTCGCGGCGCTACTCAAGGCGGCCGGCCTGGCACCCTCGTCCTCCGAGGCCAACCGCCTGATCGAGGGCGGCGGCGTGCGTGTGGATTCGTCGGTCGTCAGCGACAAGGGGCTGAAGCTCGGTGCAGGCACTTACGTGCTGCAGGTGGGCAAGCGCAAGTTCGCGCGCGTGACCTTGGATTGATCCCGCGACAGGGTCAACCCGCGAGCCAGCCCGTCTGCTGCATCGACTCGTCGACGAAGCCCGGGTCTTGCATTCCGGCCGCCCGCAGATCGCCTGTATTGATGGACGTTTGCGGCACGCCGTTCTTCTCGGCCAGCTGGGCGATGAGTTCCGGGTCGAGCTGGATGGGCGCGCCGCTCGCATCCATCAGCTGGATGGGCTCGCCGTTCTTGTCGAGGAGGTCGCCGTTGACGAGATCAATCAGCTTCTTGCTCAGATCCTGATCCTTGCCCGAATTGAGCACGGCCATGATCCGTTCGCGCGTGGACTCGTCCACGCCCAGCGAATCGATCATTGCCTTGAAATCCTTCTTGAAGTTGATTTCGTTCTTCGGGTGGATCTTGTCGAAGATGCCCGTGATGATGGAAATGGGGTTGGGAATAGGGCCGATCATGCTGCATCCAGTGTTGGGAATGAATTGCAGCCTAAGGGCCATGCTGGCCCCGCCGCCCGACGTATCCGAACCCCTGCAATCCGATGCGAAGCCGCCCCTTTAGCGGACGGTGATCTCGACCCGCCGGTTGCGCGGCTCGTTCACGTTGTCGGCCGTGGGCACAGCCAGTTGCCGCTTGCCACGGCCCACGGTTTCGATGTGGCTGGCCGGAAAGCCGCGCTGGACGAACAGGTCGCGCATCTCGTTGGCGCGGCGCAGCGACAACGCGTCGTTGATCGCCACACTGCCCTGGGTGTCGGTGTGTCCGGTGATGAGCAGCTCGGCGCCCGGGCGGCGCGGCGCCTCGTCGAGTACCTGGGCCATGACCGAGCGCGACTCGGGATTGAGCAGGGTGCCGCCGGTCTGGAAGTAGATGGTGTACGAGCGGGCGGGCGCCGGCGTGGCTTGCAGCAGTTGCGCATGGTCGGCCTGCATCTGCGCGGCGCTCACGGCATCCACCGAAGGTGCCGCGGCTTCTCCCTCACGAACGCTGGCGCGCTGGTACGGTGCCGACAGCATGCTGGTGCCGCCTGGTGTGGTCACAGTCACGGCCGACGGTTTGCCGTCGGCCTGCGGCAGCAGCACCACCTGTGTCGATGGCGGCTTGGGCGGCGGTGCCGCGCAGCCGGCCAGTGCCACGGCGATGACCAGTGCCGCGCAACGCAGCAGGGCGGACATCCGGCCGCCGCTCACGGGTTGGCCTCGTCGACGGTAACGATGAAGTCGGTGCCGCGGATGCCGACGGTGGCGGTGCGTGTCGCAACGGTCACTGCGTCAGGATTGGAACGGCCGATCAGGCCGGTGATCATGCGCATGGACCCGCGCACCAGGCGCACGGCCAGGCTGCCTTCCTGTGTCGTGGCGTTGTAGTTGAAGCGGCTGAGGTCAAGGTTGGTGCGCGGGCCCAGCGCCATCACCGTGCCGTCGCGCAGCACCACGCTGGCAGCGCTTTCCCGGCCCGTGACCAGGCGCTCGGTGGAGGCGATGCGGTCGCCGGGCTTGACGCGGCGCTCTTCGTAGTCGGTGCCCACCACGCGAACATCTCCGTCGACGATCTTGAGTGTGCCGGCGGCCGGCACGTCGAGCTCGGTTGTGGGCGGCGGTGTCTGTGCGAATGCACCGGCGCTGGTCAGCAGCAAGGCGCCTGCGGCGGCGCCGGCGCGAATGAATGAAGCAGCGTGTAGCGCCCCTCGATGTCCCATGGCTATCCCCCAGCGCAGATGTGGCTTTATGGCGCGGACTATAGCGGTCCGTCCGTTGCCGCCCTGTAGGCCGGCGCCTACCCGCATCAGATCGGGCGGCCTTTGCGTGAGGTTTTCCACGCAAGGAGCAGCTCGGCGGAGTCCATCACCAGGCCGAGGTGGAGCGACACCATGGCCAGCGCAGCCGCCTCCAGGTGGTCGTCGGTGCCACGTACCAGATCGCGCAGCACGATCACGCGGTAGTTGTGGTTGTTGGCGTCGAAGGCCGTGTTGAGCACGCAGCAATCGGTGAACCCGCCGTCGAGCACCACGGTCTGGATGCGCTGGTTGCGCAGCAGGAAATCGAGATCGGTGGGGTAGAAGGCCGAGAGGCGCCGCTTGTTTTCCACGCGCATGTCGCCCGGCTCCACGCGTGTGACCCATTCGGTCCAGCGGCTGCCCTCGATCGCATGCTCGGCGTGGTTGGGGATGTCGCCCATGTGCAGCGGGAAGGTACGCCGCCAAGCCGCCGGGATGCCCGCCAGGTCGTCCACGCCGCCGGGGCGCAGCACCGACTTCACATGCACGATGCGCACGCCCGCGGCCCTCGCCTCGTCATGGAAGGCGTCGATGGGCGCCACCACGTCGCGGGCGCGCGGCGCCGGGCAGGGGCAGTCGGGGCTGTCTTCCAGGTGCCGCGGTGCATGTCGATAGATATCACGGCCGTGGTGGCGGGATCGACATAGTCGGCGAAGGCGTCGCCCAGCTCGCGCGGCTGGCCGTAGACGTAGGATTTCATGGGTTCGGATGCTCCGTGGCTATCGGCGCTCTTCGCGCACGTAGGGCTCGCCGAGCGCGCCCGGCTGCGCATCGGCCTGGCGATCGCGGCCCAGCGCCACCCAGACCATCACGGCCAGCGTCACGACATAGGGCGTCATCAGCACGAAGTACTGCGGAAGCTGAACGCCGGCGGCGGCCAGTTGCGGTATCAGCGCCTCGATGCAGCCGAACAGCAGCGCACCGGCCAGCGCCTTCCAGGGCGACCAGCGCGCGAAGATCACCAAACCCACAGCGATCCAGCCACGCCCGCCGGTCATGCCCGCGATCCAGAGCTTGGTGGACAGCAGCGAGATGTACGCACCCGCCAGCCCCACCAGCGCCGCGCCCCCGACGATGGCCGCGAAGCGCCAGCCCGACACGCTGATGCCCGCCGCGTCGGCGGCCTGCGGGTTCTCGCCCACGGCGCGCAGCTTGAGGCCGGGCGTGGTGCGCAGCAGGAACCACACCACGGCCAGGAAAATGAACGGCATCAGGTATGCCACCGGGTTCTGGCGGAACAGGCCGCCGATCACCGGAATCTGCGCCAGCGGCCCGAGCGCCACCGCGCCCATCGAGACGACCGGCTGGTTGGTCCACTCGAATAGCGTGCCCAGCAGGCTGGTGAGCCCCTGGCAGAAGAACACCAGCGCCAGCCCCGCGATCACCTGGTTGATGCGCAGCCACACCACCATGACCGCGAACAGCACCGACACCGCGCTGGCGGCCAGCATCGCGGCAAACAGCGAGATGCCGGTGGCACCGACGGCCAGTTGCGTGCCGATGGCCGTGAGCGCGCCCACCAGCATCAGTCCCTCCGCGCCCAGCGAGAGCACGCCCGCGCGCTCGGCGATGATGAGTCCCAGCGCCGCCAGTGCATAGGGCACGGCGAAATCGGGGATGCTCGCGATCCAGTGGCCGATCAGGTCCATGGCGTGCTCCTCAGGCGCTTCGGCGAAGGCGGTGGCGGATGAAGAAATCCGACGAGGCCACGGCGATCACGACGATGGCCTGGATCAGTTGCGTCATCGCGAACGGCACCTGATAGAACACCTGCAGGCTGCGGCCCGCCACGAACAGCTGCGCCACCAGCAGCGCCACCACGGTTGCTGCCACCGGATGGTTGCGCGCGAGGAAGGCGATGAGGATCCCCGAGAAGCCGTAGCCCTGGTAGAAAGCCTGTGTGAGCCGCCCCTCCTGTCCGGCCGCCACCAGGAAGCCACCCACGCCGGCCATCGCACCCGAGACCAGCACCGCGCCCAGGATCATGGCCTGCACCGGCACGCCCTGCGCGCCGGCCACGCGCGGGTTGGCGTCGACGAAGCGCAGGTACAGGCCCGCGCGGCTGGCCCGCACGAACCACCAGGCGGCCAGCATCGCCACCAGCGCCAGTGTCACGGCCGCGCCCGAGGGGCCGAGGAATTCAGGCAGCCGCTCGAAACTGCGGAACTGCGGCGAGTAAGGGAACGAATCCTTCGGATCCTTCCAGGCACCGTAGACCAGATGCAGCAGGAAGTTGGCCGCCACGTAGTTCAGCATCAGGCTGGAGATGATCTCGTTCACGCCCAGCCTGAGCTTGAGCAGCGCCGGGGCCAGCGCCCACAGCAGCCCGCCCAGCGCGGCGGCGCAGAACATCAGCACCAGCCGCGAGCCTTCGGGCCCGATGCCGAAAATCGACACCGCCGTGGCGCCGACGGCGCCCCAGATCATCTGGCCTTCGAGCCCCAGATTCCAGAAACGCGCGCGGAAGGCGATACAAGCCGCCAGGCCCACAAGGATCATCGGCGCCGCCTGGAACAGCACGGCCTGCAGGCTCTGCGCGTCGAACAGCGTGGCCACCACGAACTCGTTGAACAGCTCGCCGGCCGGCACGCCAGCTGCCACCAGGATCGTGCCCGACACCAGCAGCCCGGCCGCGACGGCCAGCGCCAGCACCACCGCCTGCCAGTGCCAGGCCATCTGCTGGCGGATTTCCAGCGTGTAGCGGCGCGAGAGCAGCGGCACGTGCGCGGTTTGGATGGTGGGTGAAGAGATGGACATGGAAGTGCGGGGCGAAGTCACGCTTCGGGCGGTGCGGTGGTGCCGGTTCGCGGGCACCCATGGAACCGGCTTCGCCGGGCCATCGGGTGCGCGCCCTCGAGGGGGGGACTCGGCTGCACGAAGCGAGCAAGAAACGGGGGGGAGCTCAGTCATGTCCGACCATGGCCTCGCCGATGGCCTGGCGATCGGCGGGCTGCCCGAACTCGGCCACCAGGCGGCCGCGGTTCATCACGCCGATGCGGTCGGCCAGCTGCAGCACTTCGTCGAGGTCTTCGCTGATCAGCAGCACCGCCGCGCCCGCGTCGCGCGCAGCCAGCAGGCGGGCATGCACTTCGGCGCTGGCGCGCACGTCCAGGCCTCGGCTGGGGCTGTGCACCACCACCAGGCGCGGCGACTTGCTGAACTCGCGCGCGATCACCAGCTTCTGCGCGTTGCCGCCCGAGAGCAGCGCGGCCTTCTGCGTGGGCGAACGCACGCCCTGCACGTCGAAGGCCGCCACGGCTTCGCGGGCATCGGATTCCATGCGGCGGCGCGCCAGCCAGGCCAGCGGGCCATAGCGGCCGGTGTGCACCTGGCCGATGCCGAAGTTCTCGGCGACCGACAGGCCACCGGCCAGCGCGAACGTGTAGCGGTCGGCCGGGATCGCGGCCACCTGCAGCGCACGTCGCCGCGCGGGCGAGAGCCGCTGCACCTCGCCCGTGCCGGCCAGCTCGATGGTGCCGCTGCCGCTCCTGGGGTTGTCACCGGGCAGGCCGAGGATGGCGGCTGCCAGTTCGCCCTGGCCGTTGCCGCCCACGCCTGCGATGCCGTAGATCTCGCCCGCGTGCACGGTGAGCGCGATGCCCTCCAGCATGGCACGGCCATCGGCAGCGCGCCGCGAGAGGTTCTTCACCACCAGGTGCGGCGCGCCGCGCGAGCCGCCCGTGCGCACGCGCGCCGGCACGGCTTCGCCCACGGTCAGGCGCACCAGCTCGGCCACGGGCGTGGCCTTCGGGTCGACCGTGGCCACCGTGCGGCCACCGCGCATCACCGTCACCTGATCGGCCCAGGTCTTCACGTCGGCCATCTTGTGCGTGACCAGCACCACGGCGCTGCCGCGACGCGCCAGGCCATGCACCGTGGCGAGCAGGCGCTCGGCTTCCACGTCGGTCAGCACGGCGGTGGGCTCGTCGAGGATGAGGATGCGCGCCCCGGCCAGCAGCACCTTGAGGATTTCCACCCGCTGCTGTTCGGCGATCGACATCTGGTCGATGCGCTGGCGCGGATCGATGGCGAAGCCGAGGTCGGCCGCCTGTGCGCGCATGCGCTCCTCCACCTCGGCCAGGCGCGCACCGTAGCCCGCGCCGCCTTCGGGCGCCGGCAGGCCCAGCAGGATGTTCTGCGCGGCGGTGAACGGCCGCACCAGCTTGAAATGCTGGTGAACCATGCCGATGCGGTGCCGTGCCGCATCCTTCGGGCCCGCAAGCCGCACGGCGTTGTCGTCCACCAGCAACTCGCCCGCCTCGGGCGCGTACAGCCCGGCGGCGATGTTCATCAGCGACGACTTGCCCGCGCCGTTCTCGCCCAGCAGCGCGTGCACCTCGCCCCAGCGCGCGGTGAAATGCGCGTCCTGCAGGGCCAGGAAGCCGTCGAAGCTCTTGCGGATGCCGCGGAGCGCCAGTGCGCAGCGCGAAGCCTGGGGGTGAATCATTTTTGCGTGACCACGCCTTTCACGTACCAATCCATCTTCCAGAGATCGGCATCGGAGAGCACGGCACCCGCGGCCACGCGCTGCTTGCCTTCGCGGTCGTTGAGCGGCCCGGCGTAGATGTGCTTGCCCTTCATGATCGCGTCGCGCTCGGCCTGGATGACCTTCACCTTGTCGGCCGGCACGGCGGCGCCGAAGCCCGCGATGTCGGTGCCGCCCGCGCTCATGGGGATGAAGGCGCCGTAGGGCTCGGGCTTCCAGTTGCCGGCGATGACCTTCCTGAGCTCGGTGACGAGGAACTTGTCCCACACCCACACCGACGAGCACAGCGTGGCCTTGGGCGCGAACTGCCGCAGGTCGCGGTGGTGGCCGGTGCCATAGACGCCGCGCTCCTGCGCCACGATCTGCGGCGTGGGCGAATCCACGTGCTGGCCGATGACGTCGGCGCCCTGGTCGATCAGGGCCGAGGCGGCGGCGCGTTCCTTCACCGGGTCGTTCCAGGTGCCGGTGTAGATCACGTTGACCGTGGCGGCCGGGTTGATTTTCTGCGCGCCCAGTGCGAAGGCATTGACCGTCCAGTTGACCACGCCGAACGGGTTGGCCGCCACGAAGCCGAGCTTGCCGCTCTTGCTGGCCGCGCCCGCGGCCATGCCGCACAGGTACTGGCTTTCGTACGTGCGCCCGTAGAACGATTCGAGGTTGGGGCCGTTGGTGGTGCCCGAGGCGTTGAGGAACGCCACCTTGGGATGCTTGGCAGCCAGGTCCTTGAACGAATCGGACTGGCCGAAGGCGGTGCCGATCACGATGTTGGCGCCGCGCGAGATGAAGCGCTCGGCCGCCGGCTTGATGACCGACGCGTCCTCGCCCACGTTCTCCACGAACTGGATCTTCTGGCCCAGCGCGGTTTCGATCTTCACGCGGGCCTCGTCGAAGGCCTGCGTCCAGCCGCCATCGTTCTTGGGGCCGTAGTACAGCATCGCGATGACCGGCTTGCCCGTGAGGGAGAAACCGGCCTGCGCCGAGGCGGCGCCCGCCGTCAGCAGGGCCATCGCGCCCGCCATCAGGGCGGACATCCGGTAGAAGCGCTTGGACAACATGAAGACCTCCGGTTTAGGGAATCAGGAAGGAAACGACACGGGACAAGGAAACTCGAACCACGATGGCCTGCGCGACGACGGCGACCTCAGGCGGTCTGCAGCGGCGACTTCGAAGCGCGCGGGCGCTCGCTGCGGTGGTCGTTGCTGTAGTTGGTGCTCATGTGCTGCTCCAGCCGGTCGCCGTAGCGCAGCGGCGGGAATTTCGCCGGATTCGCCTCGCTCACGCAGGTGGGCAGGCAGTCGATGACGGCATCGATGTGGGTGTCCAGGAAATAGGGCAGCGAGTAGCGGTCCTTGCCCGATCGGTTGACCACGCGGTGCGGCGTCGAGACGAAGCGGTTGTTGGTCCAGCGCGCCAGCATGTCGGCCACGTTGAGCACATAGGTGCCCGGGATGGGCGGCGCGTCGATCCAGTGGTCGGTGCCGCGCGGGCGCACCTGCAGGCCGCCCGAGTCGTCCTGCGCCAGCAGCGTGACGAAGCCGTAGTCGGTGTGCGGGGCCGAACCGAAGTTGTCGGCGTCGTCCGGGGCCTGCGGCGGGTAGTGCAGCATGCGCAGGAAGGTGGTGGGCTTGGCGAACGGCGCGTCCAGCGCATAGGGGTCGAGATCCAGGCTCATGGCCATGAGCCGGATCACGTAGCGACCCAGCGTGTCGACTTCGCCGATGTAGCGTTCCACGCGCGGGCGGAACTCCGGTATCCAGTCGGGCCACTGGTTGGGTCCGTTCATCGGGCGGCCGTAATCGGGATCGTCCCCGGCCACCTCGTGCATGAGCATCAGCGATTCGCTCATGTTGGGGCGCGTCACCTGGGCCACCGACGAGGTCTTGATGGTGTCGCTGGCCAGCGCCATGTAGCCGCGGTGGAACTCGTTGATCGCCAGCGAGTTCTTCTTCTCGAGCGGCGAGGCGTGGAATTCGCGCGAGGCCTCGAAGGCGGCGGTGCGCGAGGCATCCGACACGTTGTGGCCCGCGATGTACGCGAAGCCGTAGGTGGTGAGCGCGTGGTGCAGGTCGGCCACGGCAGCGCGCGCGGCGGGCGCCGCCGGGTCGTAGTTGCCGTGCAGGTCGATGACGGGAATGGTCTTCATGCGTCGGCTCCCGGCCTCACTTCTGCGTGACCACGCCCTTGACGAACCAGTCCATCTTCCAGAGGTCGCCATCGGAGATCACGGCGCCGGCGGCCACGCGCTGTCGGCCTTCGCGGTCGGCCAGCGGGCCGGCGTAGACGTGCTTGCCCTTCAGGATCGCCTCGCGTTCGGCTTCGATGAGCTTGACCTTGTCGGCCGGCACGGCCGGGCCGAAGCCGGCGATGTCGGTGCCGCCACGGCTCATGGGCGCGAGGTCGCCGTAGGGGTTGGGCGCCCACTGGCCCGCGATGATCTTCTTCACCTGCGGCACCAGGAACTTGTCCCATGACCACACGGCCGAGCAGATGGTGGCCTTGGGAGCGTACTGGCGCATGTCACGGTGCAGGCCGGTGCCATGCTTGCCGCGCTCCTGCGCCACGATCTGCGGGGTGGGCGTGTCCACGTGCTGGCCGATCACATCGATGCCCTGATCGAGCAGGGCGGATGCGGCCGTGCGCTCCTTGACCGGGTCGTTCCAGGCGCCCGTGTAGATCACGTTCACCGTGGCGGCCGGGTTGATCTTCTGCGCGCCGAGCGCGAAGGCGTTGATGGTCCAGTTGACGCTGCCCACCGGGTTGCCAGCCACGAAGCCGAGCTTGCCCGTCGGGCTGGCGGCGGCGGCGGCCATGCCGCACAGGTACTGGCTCTCGTAGGTGCGCCCGTAGAACGATTCGAGGTTGTCGCTGTTGGTGGTGCCCGAGGCGTTGAGAAACGCCACCTTGGGGTACTTGGCGGCCAGTTCCTTGAACGTGTCGGAATAGCCGAAGGCGGTGCCGATCACGATGTTGGCACCGCGCGAGATGAAGCGCTCGGCCACCGGTCTGATGGCGGAAGCGTCTTCGGGAATCTTCTCGACGAACTGGATCTTCTGGCCCAGCTGCGCTTCCATCTTGATGCGGGCCTCGTCGAAGGCCTGCGTCCAGCCGCCGTCGTTCTTGGGGCCGAAATAGATCATCGCGATCTTGGGCTCGCCGGTGAGCTTGAAGGGGCCTGCGGCCAGCGCGGGCGCGGCGAGGACGGCGCCTCCCGCGAGGATGGCGAGGGCGGCAAGGGCACGGCGGGAAACGGGGTACTGCATGGGAACGCCTTGGAAACTGCGGGGTTGCTGAGGGAGAAGTGCGGGGACGGCCGTGCGCGTCACATCATGAAGTTGATGCGGAACACGTTGCTTTCGGGATCGAGCAGCACGGCCTGGTACCAGTTGTAGTAAGTGACGTAGGGCGCCTTGACCAGCGTGGCGCCCGCGCCGAGCGCGATGGGCACCATGCGGTTCACGTCGGCGCGGCTGTCCACATCGATGTTCAGAAGGAACTTGATGCCCCGGGTGTCCGAATGCTCGGACAGCTTGAGCAGCTCGTAGGCATCGAGTGCGTTGAAGCCCAGGCTGGACTTGCCGGTGTCCAGGCCGCGGAAGATCGGCGAGCGGATGGCCTCGATCTCGGGGAAGCCGAACACGCGCTGGTAGAAGCCCGAGAGCAGGACGATGTCCCTGGCGAAGACGTTGACGTAGGAGAGGTGGGCCATCAGGCTTCCGCTTTCGTGCCGCCGAAGGTGGTCTGCTTGACGAACTTGGCGGTCAGGTGGTCACCCGAGCTGATCGGTGCGTACTTGGGCATGGCACCGGGCGCGAGGCAGCCGGGCAGGCACTCCACCATGGCGTCGTAGTTGGGCTGGTGGAAGAACACCAGCGACTGGCGGCGCACGTTCTTCATCGCATCGTCGAAGGGCGGGTTGGTCACGCGATGCAGGGTGGACACCCACTCGTCGTTGGTCCACTGCATCATCAGATCGGCGATGTTCACCACCAGCCCGCCTTCGACGCTCGGCACATCCACCCATTGGCCTGCCTTGTTGAACACCTGCAGGCCCGGGCCGTCGGGCAGCACGATGGTCAGGCTGCCGTAGTCGCTGTGCGCGCCGGCGCGCAACTGGCCGGGCAGCGGCGGTTCGTTCTGCGGTGGATAGCTCAGCACGCGGAACATGCTGATGTGCCTGTCGATCTTGTCGTCGAAGAAATGCAGCGGCAGGCCCAGGCCGGTGGCGAAGATGCGCATGAGTTCGCGCGAGAGATCGCTCATCGCGTCGAAGTACTCGGTGTAGGCCTCGCGGAAGCCCGGCAGGCCTTCGGGCCAGACGTTGGGTTCGAAGTGCGCGCCTGCGGCGGGGCCGCGATGGTAGGCATCGTCGGGGACGCCCGAGGGGCCGATGGAGAACGACTCCTTGAGGTCGCCGGGTGCAGCTTCTTCCAGGCTGTACGACAGGCCCTCCTCGCCCACGGCGCTGTAGCCGCGCACGGCGTCGTCGCGCGGCCGGTCGACACGGCGCTTGTCGGCCAGCGGCAGCGCGAAGAATTCGCGCGAGGCGCTCGACACGCGGCCGATCAGCTCGGCCGGAATCTGGTGGTTGGTGATCACCAGGAAACCGATGTCGCGGCACGCGGCATCGACAGCGCGGCCCACCGCGTCGCGGCCCTCGGGCGTGCCGTCGAACCACGGCTTCAGGTCGATGATGGGAACGCTCAGTGTGGGCATGTCGAAAGACTCCGGTGAGGCCCGCAGCTGGCGGGCACAGACATCGCAGAGCGCGGCATGCAACGACCGTGCCACTTGGACCAGTTGGACAAATGCCCGCGTTGCGCGGGTCGCGCGGCCTGCGGGCGAGCCTGTCCGCGCCGCGCTGGTGCGCGCGCGGAAGTCTGGATGCCTGTCCGGGCACCATTGCGATCCGCCGCCCCGCCGTGCTGGTGCATGCGGCGGCCGCCATCGCCGTGCGCACCGCGCACGGTTCGTGCTGTGCCTGCCTGTCCTGTGGCAGCATGGCGCACCGGATGCATGGCCCCGCCGTGGGGAGAAGAGAGCAACATGAGCATCGACACGAAGCCGGCCCCCGCAGCGCGCAACGGCACGCGCGCCCCCGCACGCGCGGCAACCCCGCGCCGCAAGCCCGAGGCGGCCACCACCGCCCGCAAGCCACGCAGCCGCGCGGCGCGCGTGCCGGTGGACAAGCGCGGTGTCATCCTGTCGGCGGCGCTGGGGCTGTTCTCGCGCTTCGGCCTGCATGGCACCACGGTGGACCAGGTGGCGGCGCGAGCGGGCGTCTCCAAGAGCAACCTGCTCTACCACTTCGCCAACAAGGAAGAGCTCTACGTCGCCACGCTGCGTGATCTGCTGGACGTCTGGCTGGAGCCGCTGCGTGCCTTCCGCGCCGACCAGGACCCGCGCGAGGCCATCGCCGACTACATCCGCGCCAAGCTCGCGCTGTCACGCGACCGGCCCGATGCGTCGCGCCTGTTCTGCCTGGAGATGATCCAGGGCGCGCCGCTGCTGCGCGACGACCTCGCGCGCGAGCTGCGCGAACTGGTGGCCACCAAGTCGGCCGTGATCCGGGCGTGGGTGAGCGCCGGCCGGCTCGCGCCCGTGGCGCCGCACCATCTGGTGTTCGCGCTGTGGGCCACCACGCAACACTACGCCGACTTCGCGGTGCAGATCCAGGCCATCACCGGCCGCACGCTGGACGACCCGGCCTTCTTCGAGGAGGCGGTGGCCAACGTGCAGCGCATCGTGCTCGACGGCGTGACGGTTCAGGCCGCCGGCACGCAGGCGATGGCCGCGCTGGCAGCCACGGGAGGAGCGCCTGCACCCGCACGGCGCCGGGCGGCTGCGGCCAGGGCCTGACGCGCGCCCGCCAAGGCAAGGCTCGTCGACCGTCAGCGCTTCAGTAGTGCGGCGGCAACTCGTCGCGCAACGAGCGCGGTGCGCCGGAGTCGGCAGCGGGCGCGCGCCGCTCCAGCTCGGCCAGGCGTTCCAGCAGCCGGTCGATCTGCTGCTGCTGCCGGAACACGGTCAGGTTGAGCTGTTCCAGCAGGTCCTCGGCATAGCTGGCCTTGATCTCCAGCGATTCGAGTCGGGCGTCGGTGTCGTTCGGCATGGGCGTATTGGACACCAGCGACATGACGGCGCAAGGCGTCAGTGCGGCGCGGGTAGCAGCGGGTGGTAGCGCCGGTCGAAGTAGACCAGGCCATGGGCCGTGGGGCCCAGGTGCACGGCCAGAACGTCGCAGAACAGCACGTCGTGCGAACCCGCCGCCACGCGGCTGGCGATGCGGCATTCGAAAGCCACCGCCGCGTCGGCCAGGCGCGGCGCACCGCCCGGCCCGGCATGCCAGTGGGCGGCGGCGAAGCGTTCGTCCATCGGTGTCCTGCCGCCGAACAGGCCGGACAGCGGCTGCTGGTCGGCGCCCAGTGTGTTGACCACCAGCGTGTCGTTGGCCTCGAACACCGGATAGACCGAGGCCGCGCGGTTCAGGCACACCAGCAGCGTGGGGGGTGTGTCGCTCACGCTGCAGACGGCCGAGGCGGTGAAGCCGGCGCGGCCGCCGGGGCCGTCTGTGGTGACGACGTGCACGGCCGCACCCAGGCGTGCCATGGCGTCGCGGAAGGCCTCGCGCGTGAGCGGGCCGTCCGGCGGGGTGGTGCCTTCCAGGCGCCCGGCCGGTGCGAAGGAGGACGTGGTCATTCTCATGCGTGCACCTCGCCTGTGGTGATGCAGGCGAGGAAATCCAGCGCCCCCTGGTTGAAGGCCGAGGCTTCGGTCACGCTGTGGGCGTGGCCGCCATGTGGCAGCACATCGAAGTGCGCGTGCGGCAGGCCCTCGGCCAGGCGGCGCGAGCAGGTCCAGGGTACGAGCACGTCATCCATGGCGGCGGACACCCACACTGGCGCGTCGATGGCTCCCAGCCGCGCATCGACGTCGAACGCGCGCAGCGCACCGATGCGCGCGCGCATCGTGGCTTCGCCGGGAAAGTGGGCGAAGGCGTGGTCCACCTCCGCCTGTACGCGTTCGGCATGGGCCGCGGCCCAGGCGGCCGGGTACAGGAAGACCGGTTGCGCCTCCACATACGCGCGCGCGCCGACGGCGCCCAGCAGCGCGAGCCGTGCGTCGAAGCAGCGCGCGGAATGCGGATTGGGCGCGGCCCAGGCGTTGACCAGTAGCAGGCTGGCCACGCGCTGCGGCGCATCGAGGGCGAGCTGCAGCCCCACGAGCCCGCCCAGCGCATGGCCCATGAGGTGGCAGCGCGCGGTGCCGGTGGCGTCCAACACCTCGATGACGTCCTGCGCCATGTGGGCGATGGTGTAGCCGGCAGGCAGCGCACCCGGGCTGCGGCCCGTTCCGCGCTGGTCGTACGCGACCACGCGGTGGCCGGCCGCCACCAGCGCGCCGACCTGCGGTTGCCAGAAGCCGGCGGAGCCGCCCAGGCCCGAGGACAGCAGCACGGTTTCGCCGTCGGTCGGGCCGTGAACCTCGTGGTACAGCGTGCTCATGGCGCGGTCACTTCTGGCCGATGTGGGCGATCGAGGCGATTTCCACCAGCGCGTCGGGTTTGACCAGCCCGCACTGGATGCAGTAGCGCGCCGGCTTGCTGCCGGGGAAGAACTCGGCATACACGGTGTTGATGGCCTGGTAGTCCGCCCAGTCCTTGAGGAACACGTGGTTGAAGGTCACGTCGGCCATCGTGCCGCCGGCGGCCTCGATCACGCCCCGGATGGTGGTGAGCACGTGGCGCGTCTGCGCGGCGGCGTCGCCCACGTGAACGACGTTGTTGTCCTTGTCGAAGGCCAGCGTGCCCGAGACATAGACGATGCCGTCGGCGAGCGTGCCGGGCACGTAGGGCGCGAGCGGCACGCCGGTGCCGGGCGGGATGATGGCTTGCTGGGGCATGGGAGGCTCCGTGGACGGGTTGGAAAAGGCAGCGGGTTCAGGCCGGCAGGCCCTCGTGCGAGCCAAAGGCCGCGACCGTGGAGGGCGCAGGCGACACCGTGGCGCAGAAGGCATCGACGCTCGACACCCAGCCGAAGAAGGTCTCGACGTTGTAGACCGAGGCGGCCTGTATGGCCGCGCCACCCAGCTCGTGCGTGGCGTCTTCGAGCATCACGCTGAAGTACTCGAGGTGGAAGGCGTCGCGCAGCGTCGATTCGACGCACACGTTGGTGGCGATGCCGGTGAACACCAGATTGCGGATACCGCGCGCACGCAGCGTGCTGTCGAGTGCACTGTTGAAGAAGCCGCTGTAGCGGGGCTTGGGGCAGACGATGTCGCCGGCCTGCGGCTGCAGGGCGTCGATGAGCTCGTAGTCCCAGCCGCCCTTGGCGAGGAAGCGGCCGGCCAGTTCGGGCCGCGCGCGCATGGCCTTGAGCGCGTTGGACTTGTGCCAGTTGGGCGAGCCGGGGCCGCCGGCCTCGACGTACTTCGCGTCCCAGCCGTTCTGCAGGAAGACGACGAGGAGGCCGGCCGCGCGCGCGGCGGCCACCGCGCGCGCGATGCCGGCGATGGTGGACTGCGCGCCCGAAATGTCGAAGCCCGCCGTGTCCACGTAGCCACCCACCGAGGCGTAGGCGTTCTGCATGTCCACCACCACCAGCGCGGTCTGCGCGGCGTGGAAGGCCAGCGGCTCGGGCCGCGAGGGCAGGACGAAGGCGCCGGATCCGGCGGCCAGCGCTTCGGGCAGGCCGACGGGCGTGGTCGAGGTGAGGGCGGCGTTGGCCTTGCCCTGTGCGTTGACGTTGCTCATGGGCTGTGCTCAGGCGGCCAGCGCCACGGGCGGCGCGCGCGAGGCCACGGGCGTGTCGGCCCCGACACGGCTGGCCATCAGCGGCTGGATGCGTTCGCCGAAAGCCTTCACGCCGGCGACGAAATCGTCGAAGGTGAGCAGCACGCCTTCGGTGCCCGGCACCTGCGCCACCTCATCCAGCATGCGCGCCACGCTGGCATACGAGCCCACGAGCGTGCCCATGTTGATGTTGACGGCCGACGTCGGGTCGGCCATCTGCCGGATGTTGGTGTCGCCGCCGGACTTCGTGTCGGCCGCGCCCTGCGCACCCAGCCAGCGGATGGCTTCCTGGTCGGCACCGGCCTTGTAGTGATCCCACTTGGCGCGCGCGGCCTCGTCGGTCTCGTCGGCAATCACCATCATGAGCACATAGGTGGTGACATGGCGCCCGGTCTTCGCCGTGGCGGCGATGAGCTTGTCGGCCGCGGGCGCGAACGCCGTCGGCGTGTTCACGCCCTTGCCGAAGCAGAAGTTGTAGTCGGCGTACCTCGCCGAAAAGTCCATGCCCGCGTCGCTCTGGCCCGCGCAGATCACCTTCATGTCGGCCTGCGGACGCGGGCTGAGGCGACAGTCGTCCATGTTGAAGTGCACGCCCTTGAAGTCGGACTGGCCCTTGCCCCACAGGTCGCGCAGCACCTGGATGTATTCGGAGAGGTATTCGTAGCGCGTGCCGAAGAACTGGTCGCCAGGCCACATGCCCATCTGCGAGTACTCGGGCCGTTGCCAGCCCGTGACGAGGTTGAGCCCGAAGCGGCCGCCCGAGATGGAATCGATGGTGGACGCCATGCGCGCCACGATGGCCGGCGGCATCACCAGCGACGCGGCGGTGGCGAACAGCCGGATCTTCGTGGTGACGGCGGCCAGGCCCGCCATGAGCGTGAACGATTCGAGGTTATGGTCCCAGAACTCGGTCTTGCCGCCGAAGCCGCGCAATTTGATCATCGACAGCACGAAGTCCATGCCGTAATGCTCGGCCGCGAGCGTGATCTGCTTGTTCAGCTCGAACGTGGGCTGGTACTGCGGTGCGTTCTCCGACAGCAGCCAGCCGTTGTTGCCGATGGGAATGAAGACGCCGACTTTCATGTGCATGTCCTTCATCGGGGCACTGGCCCGGACAAGCGGAATTAGCATGCGGCGTGCCAGCTTGAATGTCTTTTGAAATCAACAACTTATGAAATTGACCGCGCACCGTTTTGACCAAATGGTCCACAACGATGCACGGCCGTTGCCTGCCGTGCGCGGCCCTGGTGCGCGTATCGCGTTGGTGCGCTTCGGCGGTTAAGCTTGGCCGCCTGCGATCTGCCGTTACGCATGTCTTCCTCTTCGCCCATCCGTCGTCCCGCGTCGCCCCACCTGCTGCTGCGCATCTCCGTGGCGGTGGCCGTGGTGACCATCGTGCTCAAGATGCTGGCGTGGCACCTCACCGGTTCGGTGGGCCTGCTCTCGGACGCGATGGAGTCGTTCGTCAACCTGGCCGCGGCGGTGTTCGCGCTGGCCATGGTGGCCGTGGCCGCGCGGCCGGCCGACGACGGCCATCCCTATGGCCACCACAAGGCCGAGTACTTCTCGTCGGGCTTCGAGGGCGTGCTCATCATCGGCGCGGCCGGCGCCATCGTCTGGGCGGCGGTGCTGCGCTTGCTCGATCCCCGGCCGCTGGAACAGCTCGGCTGGGGCCTGGCGCTGTCGGTGGCGAGTTCGGCGCTGAATGCGGCACTCGCCTGGGCCATGTTCCGCAGCGCGCGCGCCTGGCGTTCGGTGGCGCTGGAGGCCGATGCGCGCCACCTGATGACCGATGTGTGGACATCGGCCGGCGTGGTGCTCGGATTGCTGGCCGTGGGCGCGACGGGCTGGCTCTGGCTCGACCCCGTGCTGGCCATCGGCGTGGGCCTGAACATCCTGCGCGAGGGCGGGCTGCTGGTCTGGCGCGCGGCGCAGGGCCTGATGGATGAGGCGCTCGAACCCGAGGTGCTCGCCACGGTCGAGGACGTGCTGCGCCAGCAGGCCGACGGTCAGGTGCGTTTCGATCACGTGGTCTCGCGCCGCGCGGGCCAGCGCCGCTTCCTCGACCTGCACATGCACCTGCCGGCCGACTGGCCGCTGGGTCGGGCCGACGCGCGTCGCGCCGACGTCGAGGCGGCGCTGGTGCGGGCGGTGCCGGGCCTGCGCCTCTCGATCCAGATGCTGCCGCGGGGCGTGGAGCCCGTGGCCGACGCGCAAGCTGCACCCGGCGCGGCCGAGGCGGAGCCAGGACACTGATGCTGGCTGTGCTGCAAAGGGTGAGCGAAGCCCGCGTCAAGGTCGATGGCCAGGTGGTGGGCGAGATCGGCGCCGGCCTGCTGGTGCTGGTGTGCGCCGAGCGCGGCGACACCGAGGCACACGCGCAGCGCCTGCTGGCCAAGCTGCTCAAGTTGCGTATCTTTTCCGACGCCGCCGGCAAGATGAACCTCAGCGTGCAGGACGTGGGCGGCGGCCTGCTGGTGGTGAGCCAGTTCACGCTGGCCGCGGACGTTTCGGGCGGCAACCGCCCCAGCTTCACGAATGCCGCGCCGCCCGACGAAGGGCGCCGGCTCTACGAGCGTTTCGTCGAGCTCGCGCGGGCGGCGCATCCTGTGGTGCAGACCGGCATCTTCGCGGCCGACATGAAGGTGGCGCTGGTCAACGACGGGCCGGTAACGATCCCCATGACCGTGCGCTGAGGCGCGCGGCCGGCGTGCAGCTCAGTAGGGATTGGCGAAACCCAGCGAGCCCATCAGCAGCACTTCGAGCGCTTCCATCTCGAGCGCGTCGCGCTCGTCGGTCTCGTGGTCCCAACCTTGGGCGTGCAGCGTGCCGTGCACGAGCAGATGCGCGTAGTGGGCCTGGAGCGTCTTCTTCTGCTCGGCCGCCTCGCGTGCCACCACGGGCGCGCACAGAACCAGATCCGCCATGACCACGGGCGACTGTGCGTAGTCGAACGTGAGCACATTGGTGGCGTAGTCCTTGCCGCGGTACTGGCGGTTGAGCATGTGGCCTTCGGTTTCGCCCACGATGCGTACCGACAGCTCGGCCGGCACCGCCAGCGCGTGCTGGATCCATCGGCGCACGGCGGCGCGCGGCAGGGCAGCGCGATGGGCGTCCACGCCGGTGAAAGCGCCGAACTGCAGCGACAGGTCGAGCGTGGGCGGCATGCCGCGTGCGCCGCTCATGCGGCGTCGTCCTTGCGTGCGCTGTCGTAGGCATCGACGATGCGAGCCACCAGCGGATGGCGCACCACGTCGGCGCTGCTGAAGCGCGTGACGGCGATGCCCGACACGCGCTTGAGCACGCGCTCGGCATCGATCAGGCCCGACAGCTGGCCCTTGGGCAGGTCGATCTGGCTCACGTCGCCCGTGATCACGGCCTTGGCGCCGAAGCCGATGCGCGTGAGGAACATCTTCATCTGCTCGGGCGTGGTGTTCTGCGCTTCGTCCAGGATCACGAAGGCGTTGTTGAGCGTGCGCCCGCGCATGAAAGCCAGGGGTGCGATCTCCAGCTGGTTGCGTTCGAAGGCCTTGGCCACACGCTCGAAGCCCAGCAGGTCGTAGAGCGCGTCGTACAGCGGGCGCAGATACGGGTCGACCTTCTGCGTCAGGTCGCCGGGCAGGAAACCCAGGCGCTCGCCCGCTTCCACCGCCGGCCGAGTGAGCACGATGCGCTGCACGGCGCTGCGCTCGAGTGCGTCCACGGCACAGGCCACGGCCAGGTAGGTCTTGCCGGTGCCGGCCGGGCCGATACCGAAGGTGATGTCGTGGCTGGCGATGTTGTCGAGGTAGCGCGCCTGCACGGTGGTGCGTGGGCGCAGGTCGTTGCGGCGCGTGACCAGCGAGGGGCCGCCGTCGCCCAGGTCCTGGGCGAGGTCGCCGGCCAGCATCAGCTGCACGGTGGACGGCTCGATCTCGCGGCCGGCAATCTCGTACATGGCCTGCAGGACTTCCATCGCGCGCTGCGAATTGCCTTTGGAGCCTTCGACCTTGAACTGCTCGTGGCGGTGGGCGATCTTCACGTCCAGCGCCTCCTCGATGCGGCGCAGGTGCTCGTCGGTCGGCCCGCACAGGTTGGCCAGTCGGGTGTTGTTGGGCGGCGAGAAGGTATGTCGCTGGATCAAGCTGATAATTCCGTGGAAGACACAACGTGCGTGGCCGCAGCGTGCCTGGAGGCCTAAGCGCCCACGGCTTCATTCGGCAGAACCCGCGCGGCACCTCAGGATTTTCCCATGATCGGCAAACTCACCGGCACCCTCGCTGAACGCAATCCTCCCCAGATCGTGGTGGACTGCCATGGCGTCGGCTACGAAGTCGATGTGCCCATGAGCACCTTCTACAACCTGCCGGCCACCGGCGAGCGGGTGTCGCTGCTGACACATTTCGTGGTGCGCGAGGACGCACAGATCCTCTACGGCTTCGCCACGGCCCAGGAGCGCGCTGCATTCCGGGAACTCATCAAGATATCCGGCGTCGGTCCGCGCACCGCACTGGCCGTCCTCTCGGGCATGAGCGTAGCCGAGTTGTCGCAGGCGATCACGCGCCAGGAAGCCGGCCGGCTCATCAAGGTGCCTGGTATCGGAAAAAAGACGGCCGAGCGCCTGCTGCTCGAGCTCAAAGGCAAGCTGGGAGCCGACATGGGTGCCCCTGCTCACGCCACCAGCGATACGCAGGCCGACATCCTTCAGGCGCTCGTGGCCCTGGGCTACAGCGACAAGGAAGCGGCTGCCGCACTCAAGGCTCTTCCGGCCGATGTGGGTGTGAGCGATGGCATCAAGCTGGCGCTCAAGACCCTGGCCCGATAGCCTGTGAATGAGCGGCCCTCAGCCGTGGTCGGGTACGTCGTAGGAAGCGAAGACTTCACGGACCGGCAACACTTCCGGCAGCACGTACACCGCCGCGCGATAGCGCGCGAACAGCGGCGAGATGTGCTCGTCGTAGAAAGCCACCGGGACGTTGATGCAACCCCATGAAATTCGGTTGTCCTCGATGCTTGGCGTGGCCAGGCGCTCCAGGCGCCGCTCAGCCGGATTGGTTGCACGTACTCGATGCATTGACACGGCGGCTTCGTAGTCGATCCAGACGACGTCCTCGCCCGTGTGGTTGACACCGCGTTGTGCGATGAAGCGTCCGGCCGGCGTAGTGCGTTCCTCGGGGCGTATGTCCTCGATCTTTTTCTGGCCTACACCGGCAACCGAATGGTCGCCCGCTGCGTAGCCCAGGAGCACGGGGGTGCTTCCAACAAGGCGTGCCTCGCCGTCAAATACGTGAACGGCCGCGAATTTCTTGTCGACGATGACGAAGCCGATCGCGTGGTTGTCACGTGAGTCGGCCACCCAGTTCGCCACATGCCGGGCATCTGGCGAGGGCGTGACGGCGCCGAAATCCGCGAGACGGCGCGCGGCAGAAAGTGGTCGGGATGGGGAGGCGGACGCAGCTGGATCTCCGCGCCGTGTGAAATGGATGAGCGGCAGGCCGACTGCAGCGGCGACCAGGCCGAAAACAGCCCCGCGTCGCAATCCGTCGACAACGTCGTCGCGGCGCTCAGAACGATGTGTGGGGGGCAGGGGGGGCGCCACCGGCGCCGATTCGTCAGGCGAGATTTGCGACATGGTCGGCGCGGTGGCTGGTATCCACAAACGCGGATCAGTTGCGATCGGCTTGGGCCGGCAGAGTGGACGGCGCCGCCTGCGTGGTGGTATCCATCGGTGCGGGCGTGTTGTTCATCGAACCCATCGTGCCAGGGGTGCCCGGGGTGTTGGCATTCGGCAGCGAGTTGTTGGCGCCGGTCTGCGTGCCCGGACCTTGGGTAGCAGCCGTCGGCGGGTTCATCGGGGCGTCGCCGCCGGTCTGGGCATAAGCCAGACCAATCGTGCCGGCCACCATCACGGCAGCAGAGGTAGAAGCGATGAATTTGCGTGCGTTCATGGCGGAAACTCCTTTGAGGGTTGGGAAGGTTGGCCCATCTTTCGATCGGCTGAGGTCAGCGTAGAGCTGCTCCTGTGGGCGCCTTGTCGGTTGAACACGCACAGCGGTGTAGTCAATGCCGGGGCCTTGAAAGCAAATGTTTGGGCTGCAACGGGCCTTTTCGCAACGGTGTGCTGAATAGCCTGGAACCACAAGAAACAGGGGCCCTAAAGCCCCTGTTTTCTGTACGACTGGCGTTCCTGCCGTCACCGACGCTGGCCGGACGAGTTCGCGTCCTGGAAAGGCGCGCGGTCCTGGCGTCGCTGCCCCTCCTTACGCCGCCGCTGGGTGGTGCACGATTTCAGTCTAGGCGTCTACCCCGAGGGATCTGTAGGAGGACGTGCTGGTTGTGGAACGCGTGACAGGACGTGAAGGCTGTCAGTTTGGGCACAGGGCCCCTCCCCACAAACTGCTGCGCAAGCGTCCTACTGGCTGAAACTCGCAGCATTGGCAAGCTGCAGTCATGGAATCCGTCACACGCACGCATGCCCGCAAGACCGCATCCATGCGGCGCCTGCTGCTGGTGCGCGCTTCCCGGATTGCACGGGCGTTGTTCTATGTGGTGACAGTGAGTGCTGCATTGGCTTCCGTCATCGCCACCAATGCATCGGACGGCACAGGACCCTGGTTGTCCGAGTGGAGTTGGTACCTGTTGATGGGCGGCCTCGTGTTGTTTGCCGTGATGCTGTTGATACAGGCCTGGCTGGTGCTGCGTCAGCATCGAGTGGACGATCCCGCCGTGGTGCCTGCGGTGTCTGTCGAGGCAGTGCGCAGGGAGTGAGCGTTGCGTTTCATGACAGCCCGTGTCCGACATGCCCGTCAACATGTGCTGCATACAGTGGGGCCAGATACTGGGTCCGCACGGCGTGGACCGCAGATCACTCATCTCCAAGGAACACACCATGGCTCAAAGCAGTTTGATGGGTGGCGAGCGCGCCCCCGAAATTCCGGAAGGGCGTAGCGTGGCGCGCCTGGGTCCCAGCAATAGCTCGGATAGCGGAAGCGATGCCAGCGCTGGCGCAGGCGCGTTCAGCGATTCCGATGCTGCCGCCACAGGCGAACGGGCCTCTGCAGACGATCCTTCAAAGGAAGCAGCCGCGGATGCGGACGTCCTCCCGGATCAGGTCGTGGGCACCGGAGACGCGCCGCAGACCCGGCTCAGGCCCCGCGAAGCCCGCCAGCTCGCCCAGGAGCAGGCGCGGGCCGTCGACGCCTGAGTGTGGGATCGACCAGGCACGGGCATCGGCCGGCCATTGATCGTGACCGATGCGGGCGTGTCACGGCACCGCCAAGGCTGGGCAGGCCCTAGACTTGGCATATGGCCGAGTCGTCCCCATCCCCCGAGAGCTCCCGAGGTCGCGAATGGGTGGATGGCGAACTGATCCGCATCATGATGGGGGCGTCGCAAAGCGCACAGTACCTTGGAGCGCTGATGGTGCCGGTCGTGGTGGTGGTCGGCTGGAGCGATGTACCGCTCGTCTGGCTCGCGCTCTGGGCCTTTGGAGCCTGGGCCCTGTGGTTTTCACGAGTGCATGTATCGGCGATCTACCTTCGCACCGCAGCGGGCGGAAGTACGGCTGTTCAGCGCGCATTCGTCGAGCGATATGGCATCGTGTGGCCGCTCAACGCGCTCTGGTGGGGCCTGATGACCGCGCTTTTCTTCGATCGCACGCCCCTCGAGAACCAGTTCACCTGCTGGCTCATCGTCTGCGGTACGGTGGCTCTGGCCATCAACAACTATTCGGCCTGGCTTCCGGCCATGCGTTCCTATATCGGTACGCTGATGGCCACGGCATGTGCGGTCGTGCTGATCAACATGGCGTCGAATGGCTTTTCAGGGCCTGCGTACCATTGGTGGATGCTGGCGCTCATCCTGGTGTTCTGGCACATGATGTTGCGCGCTGGCCAGCGCGTGCACCGCGCCCAGCGTCGAACGGTGGAGTTGCTGCATCGCAACAGCATCCTGATCGAGTCGCTCAAACGGCAGACACAGGCAGCGCTGGATGCCGTGGCCGTCAAGAACCGTTTCCTGGCCAGCGCCACACACGACATCCGCCAGCCCGTGCATGCACTTGCCCTCTATGCCGACTGGTTGCGCAATGAGCCTGCGCTCGTGGAGGAGATCGCTCCCAAGATTGTCCAGGCTACGGCGGCGGTCAACACGCTTTTCGACTCGTTGTTTGACTTCGCCAAGCTCGATTCCGGGCGCATGCGGGTGCAGATCGACACGCTGGACGTGCGCGAATTGATGCGTGAACTTGAGACCCAGTACCGGCCGTTGGCCGCTGCGCGCGGTCTGCAGTTGCGTACCCGCGAGGTGGGCGGCACGGTGGTGTCCGATCCGATCCGGCTGCGCCGCATCCTGGGCAACCTGTTGTCCAACGCGATCAAATACACCGAGCGCGGCGGCGTGCTGCTGGCAGCCCGCCGCACAGCGCACGGTGTGCGTTTCGAGGTCTGGGACACGGGCATCGGCATTGCGCCGATGCACCAGCAGCGCATCTTCAGCGAGTTCTACAAGGTGCCGGGCCATGCCGGCACCGAGGACGGCTTTGGACTGGGTCTGGCGATCGTTGCGCGGGTGGCTGCGTCGATGGGACACCCGATCGGGATGAAGTCGCGTCCCGGCCGCGGCAGCATGTTCAGCGTGACCGTGGAAGGCGCGCAGGAAGACGAGGTGCGCGCGCGCATCACGCAGGTGCTGGCCTCGGGTCAGATGGCCAGCAGGCCATGAGTGCGGGCGTAGTGCAGCGTCTGGGTGCGGCTTTTCACACCCAGGCGGCGGAACAGACGCCACAGGTGAACCTTCACTGTGTGCTCGCTGATGCCCAGCTCGTCGGCGATCTGGCGGTTCGAGAGACCGCGGTCAAGCATGTGGATCAGCTGGCCCTGCCGCCGCGAGAGCTTGCTGTCGGTGGGCGCGAGTTCCTCGAAGCCGCTGTCGGCATTGAGCAGCGCCCGCAGCGCGGCACCGATCTCGAAGGCGCCGGACGATTTTTCGATGTAGATATCGGCGCCGGCCTCGATGCATTGCTCTTCCGCGTCGCCAGCCGGAGAGGCGGACAGCACGGCCAGGGGAATCCCGGGGTGGAGCTGCTTGAGCGCCAGCACGCCTGACACGCCGTCGGTGTCAGGCAGCTTGAGATCGAGGCAGAAGAGTTCGGGCGCGCCGTGGGAGGCCACGGCGTCTTCCACCTGCGACAGCCGCTCCAGCTCCACCACCTCCACGCCGCCGCGCTGGCGGCGCAGCAGCATCGCCACGGCCTCCCGCATCAGCGGATGGTCATCGATCACGTAAATGCTCATGGAAACCTCGGCAGGGCGAGAGGGGCGCGAAGAAGGGGCTGGAAAAGGCTTCAGCTGGCGTCGGCCAGCTGCCTGAGGGCCGCCAGCGCGACGGCGACTGTACCACCGTCGGCCAGGGTTCCGGCCGCATGCAACGCGGCTTCGTCGGCCTGGACGCGCAGGGCGGCGATGGCCTCGCCGGCGGCGCGCGGCGTGTCGTGTGCGTGGCTCTGCAGCAGCAGCCGGCCCTGCGCATCGACCAGCTTGAAATAGAAGCGCCCGTCGGTTTCGCGGTACTGCTTGAAGGAGGCATTGGCCACCTTGGCGGCCTTTGCGGCCTTGGCCGGGCCGGCGGCTTCACCCAGGCGGCGCAGGCCGACGGCGTGGCGCAGCTTTTGAGTGAACGGCGTGGCCAGGCGGCGCGCCTTGCTGGCGCCCGCCAGCAGCGTGGCCTCGATCTTCGCCGGCTCGGCCATCAGCGCCTCATAGCGTTCGCGCAGGGGCGTCAGTTCGCGGTCCACACGTTCGAACAGCTGCTGCTTGGCATCGCCCCACGCGATGCCTTCGGCATAGGCGCGGCGCAGCGCGGCGGTTTCCTCGGGCGTGGCGAAGGCCTGGTAGATCTGGAACAGGGCCGAGCCCTCGACGTCCTTGGGCTCGCCGGGCGCACGCGAGTCGGTGACGATGGAGGCAATCAGCCGGCGCAACTCGGTCCGGCTGGCGAAGAGCGGAATCGTGTTGTCGTAGCTCTTGCTCATCTTGCGGCCGTCGAGGCCGGGCAGCGTGGCCACCGATTCCTCGATCGCCGCCTCAGGCAGCACGAAGTGCTCGCCGTAGAGGTGGTTGAAGCTCGACGCCATGTCGCGCGCCATCTCCAGGTGCTGCACCTGGTCGCGGCCCACGGGCACCTTGTGCGCGTTGAACATGAGAATGTCCGCGCCCATGAGCACCGGGTACATGAAAAGGCCCGCCGTCACGCCGTCATCGGGTTCGCCGCCGGCGGCGGTGTTCTTGTCGACCGCAGCCTTGTAGGCATGGGCGCGGTTGAGGATGCCCTTGCCTGTGACGCAGGTGAGCAGCCACGTCAGTTCGGGTATCTCCGGAATGTCGGACTGGCGGTAGAAGGTCACGCGCTCGGGGTCGAGCCCGCAGGCCAGCCAGCTCGCCGCGATCTCCAGCGTGGAGCGCTGGATGCGTTCGGGGTTGCCGCCGGTCTTGATCAGCGCGTGGTAGTCGGCCAGGAAGTAGAAGCTCTCGGTGTCTTCGCTGAGGCTGGCCGCCACCGAGGGCCGGATCGCGCCCAGGTAGTTGCCCAGATGGGGCGTGCCCGAAGGCGTGATGCCGGTGAGGACGCGCAGGGTGGCAGGCTTTTTCTGGCTCATGGCAGGTACACGGAAAAGGGTCAGCGCAGAAGCGCGAGCAGGGGGGACAGCAGCAGGTTGATGACGGCGTAGCCGGCGTTCATCAGCGGGCGAAGCCACAGGCTGCCCACGACGCCCAGCAGCACCAGGCCCAGAACGATGAAGAAGCCGTACGGCTCGATGCGCGATACGAGTTGCGCCTGCCGCCAGGGCAGCAGGCCGACCAGGATGCGGCCGCCATCGAGTGGCGGCAGCGGGAACAGGTTGAACGCCCACATCACCAGGTTCACCAGGATGCCGGCCTGCGCCATCTCGACGAAGAAACGTTCCTGTACACCGGAGACGGCCAGCCCGAACAGCACCAGCGCCCAGGCGATGGCCTGGATGAAGTTGGTCGCCGGCCCGGCCAGCGCGACCCAGATCATGTCGCGCTTGGGGCGGCGCAGGTGGCCGAAGTTCACCGGCACCGGCTTGGCATAGCCGAACAGGAACGCGCCCGAGGTAGCGAAGTACAGCATCAGCGGCATCAGGATGGTGCCGATGGGATCGATGTGCTTGAGCGGGTTGAGCGTAACGCGTCCCATCATCCAGGCGGTGTTGTCGCCGAAGTGGCGGGCCACGTAGCCGTGGGCCGCTTCGTGCAGCGTGATGGCGAAGAGGACGGGCAGGGCGTAGACCAGGACGGTCTGGATCAGTTGCGAAATATCCACGCCCGGATTGTCTCAGACGCCCGCCCGGCGCCGCCCCGTGCTACATTGCGCCTTCCATGCAAACGCGCACCTCCTTTTATTTTTACTTTTGGTTCCCGGTCTCCGGCGGACTAGGAGTGCGCGCGTAAAAGCAACACGAACACCCTCCCAGACAACCGCCGGAGCCTCAGGGCCCGGCGGTTTTCTTTTGGGCGGATCAAAACCATCACACCACCATTTCCACTGTTTCCAGGAGAGCGAACGATGAATGCCAAAGCCGTCCAGACCGCCAGCGAGAACTGGTATGCGAGCGTCGAGAAAACCAGCCAGACCGACGACGAACGCATCAAGGACATCACCGTGCTCCCGCCTCCCGAACACCTGATCCGCTTTTTCCCGATCCGTGGGACCCCCGTGGAGCAACTGGTGACGCAGACGCGCCGGCGCATCCACGACATCATGGCCGGCCGCGACGACCGGCTGCTGGTGATCATCGGCCCGTGCTCCATTCACGACCCGGCCGCCGCGCTCGAATACGCGCGCCGCCTGAAGGCCGAGCGCGAGAAATACGCCGACACGCTGGAAATCGTGATGCGCGTGTATTTCGAGAAGCCGCGCACCACGGTGGGCTGGAAGGGCTTGATCAATGACCCCTACCTCGACGAGAGCTATCGCATCGACGAGGGCCTGCGTATCGCGCGCCAGTTGCTCATCGACATCAACCGCATCGGCCTGCCGGCCGGCAGCGAGTTCCTCGACGTGATCTCGCCGCAATACATCGGCGACCTGATCAGCTGGGGCGCCATCGGCGCGCGCACCACGGAAAGCCAGGTACACCGCGAACTGGCCTCCGGCATTTCGGCACCCATCGGCTTCAAGAACGGCACCGACGGCAATATCAAGATCGCCACCGACGCGATCCAGGCAGCGGCGCGGGGGCACCATTTCCTGTCGGTGCACAAGAACGGCCAGGTCGCCATTGTGCAGACGCAGGGCAACAAGGATTGCCATGTGATCCTGCGCGGCGGCAAGGCGCCCAACTACGATGCGGCGAGCGTCGCCGCGGCTTGCGCCGAGCTGGGTGCGACTGGCCTGGTGCCCAACCTCATGGTCGACTGCAGCCATGCCAACAGCTCCAAGCAGCACCAGCGCCAGATCGATGTGGCGCGCGACATTGCCGGCCAGGTGGCCGGCGGGTCTCGCGGTGTGTTCGGCGTGATGGTCGAGAGCCATCTGCAGGCCGGGGCCCAGAAGTTCACGCCGGGCAAGGACGATCCGGCCGCCCTCGAGCGCGGCAAGAGCATTACCGATGCCTGTATCGGTTGGGAGGACTCCGTGGGCGTGCTGGACGTGCTTTCGCAGGCCGTCAAGACCCGCCGCGGCTGAAGCGGCTGCAGGCTGTCTAGGGGGGGCAGGCCAGCGCCGCGAGCAGCCTGGCGTGGATGCCGTCGAAGCCGCCATTGCTCATGCAGACCACGTGGTCGCCCGGTCGTGCGGCGGCGACCACCTGACCCACCAGCGTTTCGATGTCGCCCGCCACCTGCGCCCGCCGGCCGGAGCCGACGCCCATCGGCGCCAGCGCTTCGGCGGCGTCCCATCCCAGGCCGGCTGTGTGGCAGAAGGCCAGGTCCGCCGGTTCCAGGCTGGCCGGCAACAGGGCCTTCATTGCGCCGAGCTTCATGGTGTTGCTGCGGGGCTCGAACACCGCGAGGATGCGTGCACCGGGGCCGATGCGGCGGCGCAGGCCGTCGAGCGTGAGCCGGATGGCCGTCGGATGGTGCGCGAAGTCGTCGTAGACGGTGATGCCGCGTACCGTGCCGCGCACTTCCATGCGACGGCGCACATTGCGGAAGGCGCCCAGTGCGCGCGCTGCATCGGCCGGCGCCACGCCCACGTGCTCGGCCGCGGCGATGGCCGCGAGCGCATTCATCTGGTTGTGCGTGCCGGTCAGCGCCCATTTGACGTGGCCGACGGGCTCGCCGCCGCGCAGCACGTCGAAATCGTCCTGCGGCCCCGATACCTGCCACGGTCCCTTGGCGCCGAAGCGTTCGACGGGGCTCCAGCAGCCCTGCGCCAGGACACGGTCGAGGCTGGTCTCGTCGGCATTGGCCACCACGCGGCCGCGCGAGGGGACGGTGCGCACGAGGTGATGGAACTGGCGCTCGATGGCGGTGAGGTCGTCGAAGATGTCCGCGTGATCGAATTCGAGGTTGTTGAGCACGGCCGTGCGCGGGCGATAGTGAACGAACTTGCTGCGCTTGTCGAAGAAGGCCGTGTCGTACTCGTCAGCTTCGATCACGAAGTACGCGCCGCCTCCCAGGCGGGCCGACACCCCGAAATCGAGCGGCACGCCCCCCACGAGGAAGCCCGGCTTCAGCCCCGCCTGCTCCAGCACCCAGGCCAGCATCGAGGTGGTGGTGGTCTTGCCGTGCGTGCCGGCCACGGCCAGCACGTGGCGACCCTGCAGCACGTGTTCGGCCAGCCACTGCGGGCCGCTGGTGTAGGGCAGGCCGGCGTCGAGGATGGCTTCCATCAGCGGATATCTCGCGGTGCCGTCGGCGTGGCGGGCACGGGAGACGACATTGCCCACCACGAACATGTCGGGCGCGAGATCGATCTGGCTGGCGTCGTAACCCTCGATCAGGTCGATGCCCAGGGCGCGCAACTGGTCGCTCATCGGCGGGTACACGCCGGCATCGCAGCCGGTGACGCGGTGGCCGGCCTCGCGGGCGAGGGCGGCTACGCCGCCCATGAACGTGCCGCAGATGCCCAGGATGTGAATATGCATGGCGGTGATTCTAGGTAACGGGCGGGGCAGAATGCGGCCATGCAGCATTCGTCCGCCACGCAAGAGATCGCCGCCCACGCCGCCCGCCTCGTGGTGGAGGAGGGGCTGGAGTACGGACCCGCCAAGCGGCGTGCACTGAAGGCGCTGGGCCTGCCGGCCCGCACGCCCTTGCCCGACAACGATTCACTCGAGGATGAGGTGCGCGAATACATCGAGCTGTTCTGCGCCGACACCCAACCGAGCGAACTGCTGGCCCTGCGCAAACTCGCCCTGCAATGGATGGAGCGCGTGGCGGAGTTCCGTCCCTATCTCGCCGGCGCGGTATGGCATGGGACGGCGACGCGGCTGTCGGATGTCTACATCCAGCTCTTTTGCGACGATCCGAAGGCTGCCGAGCTCGCCCTGATCAATGCAGGCGTGCGTTACGAGGCCCGCTCGGTGACGGGCGTGCTCGGCCACGATGCGGAGGCATTGAGCATTCACGCCCGCAGTCCGGCGCTGGGCGAAGACATCGGGGTGCACCTGCTGGTGCATGACCTCGACGACCTGCGGGGCGCACTCAAGCCCGACAGCAAGGGCCGTCCGCCGCGTGGGGATATCGCGGCCGTGAGGGCCTTGCTGCAAGGTTGACTGCACAATTGTGTGTTTTGGACGCCCGTTGATGACCGAATCCGTAACACCGCCCCTCTCCGTAGACCGTCGCCGCTGGCTCTATGCTGGCGTTGGAGCGGCCGCGGCGATCGCGGGCGCGGTGGGTGCCTGGCGCAAGTACCAGCCGCATGCGGTGGCGGACGGAGCGCTCGACGGCTTGTGGGCGATGAGCTTCGACACACCCACGGGTGGGCAGCTGTCGATGGACAGCCTGCGCGGCAAGCCATTGCTGGTGAATTTCTGGGCCACGTGGTGCCCGCCATGCGTGGAGGAGCTACCCTTGCTGGACCGGTTCCATGCGGAGTACGGCGCGGCCGGATGGCAAGTGGTCGGACTCGCCATCGACCAACCGTCGGCGGTCCGCAATTACCTGGCGCGCCTGCCGCTGCGGTTCCCGGTGGGTCTGGCGGGCCTGGAAGGAACGGCACTCGGACGTTCTCTGGGCAACGAAACGGGGGGGTTGCCGTTTTCTGTCGTCATCTCGCCGGCAGGGGCGGTCATCGAGCGTAAAATGGGCCAGCTACACGATGCCGACCTGCAGCGCATCCGTGCCGCCATCTGATTGGCACTCTCGTCGGGCGCAGCCCCCGACTTCATGCTTCTGCCTAGTTTGAAATAAATTTAACCGATTTTCCTGGAAATTGGCCGAAGTTGGGCTACATTTCCGGCTTTCGCGTTTGTTGGAGAGTGCATGGATCTGCGCAAGCTCAAAACCCTCATCGATCTGGTGTCCGAATCGAATGTTTCCGAACTCGAGATCACCGAAGCCGAGGGCAAGGTTCGTATCGTCAAGGCCGGTGTCGCTGCCGTTCAGGCGCCGATGATGGTTGCTGCCCCTGCCGTTGCCGCTCCGGTGGCGGCAGCTGCGGATGTTTCCGCTCCAGTGGCCGCGTCCGCGCCTGCGGCGCCGGTCGGGCATTCGGTCAAGTCTCCCATGGTCGGTACGTTCTACCGTGCCTCCAGCCCCGGCGCCAAGGCCTTCGTCGAGATTGGCCAGCAGGTCAAGGAAGGCGACACGATCTGCATCATCGAGGCCATGAAGATCCTCAACGAGATCGAGGCCGACAAATCCGGCACGGTGACCCAGATCCTGGCGGAAAACGGCCAGGCGGTGGAATACGGCCAGCCGCTGCTGGTGATCGAGTAAGCAAGTTACCGGCACCATGTTCAAGAAGATCCTGATCGCCAACCGCGGCGAGATCGCCCTCCGGGTGCAGCGTGCCTGCCGCGAACTGGGCATCAAGGCCGTGATGGTGTACTCGGAGGCCGACCGCGAGGCCAAGTACGTCAAGCTTGCCGAAGAGGCCGTCTGCATCGGCCCCGCGCCTTCTCCGCTCTCCTATCTCAACATGCCGGCGATCATCTCGGCCGCCGAAGTCACGGACGCCGAGGCCATCCATCCGGGTTATGGCTTCCTGTCCGAGAACGCCGACTTCGCGGAGCGCGTGGAGAAGAGCGGCTTCCAGTTCATCGGCCCGACGCCCGAATCGATCCGCATCATGGGCGACAAGGTGTCGGCCAAGCAGGCCATGATCAAGGCTGGCGTGCCTTGCGTGCCGGGCTCCGACGGTGAACTGCCTGACGACCCTGCCCAGATCCGCCGCATCGCGCGCAGCGTGGGCTATCCGGTGATCATCAAGGCGGCAGGCGGTGGCGGTGGCCGCGGCATGCGCGTTGTGCACACGGAAGCCGCGCTGGTCAATGCCGTGCAGATGACGAAGGCCGAAGCCGGTGCCGCCTTCGGCAATCCGGCCGTGTACATGGAGAAGTTCCTCCAGAACCCTCGCCATATCGAGATCCAGGTCCTCGCCGACAAGCATCGCAACGCCGTCTATCTCGGCGAGCGCGATTGCTCGATGCAGCGCCGCCACCAGAAGGTGATCGAGGAAGCGCCGGCGCCCGGCATTCCCCGCAAGCTCATCGACAAGATTGGCGCGCGCTGTGCGGATGCATGCAAGAAGATCGGCTATCGCGGAGCGGGCACGTTCGAGTTCCTCTATGAGAACGGCGAGTTCTACTTCATCGAGATGAACACGCGCGTGCAGGTGGAGCACCCGGTGACCGAGCTGGTGACCGGTATCGACATCGTGAAGACGCAAATCATGGTGGCGGCAGGCGAGAAGCTCCCTTTCACCCAGCGCGACATCCAGCTGCGTGGCCACGCGATCGAGTGCCGTGTGAACGCCGAAGATCCGTACCGCTTCACGCCGTCGCCGGGCCGCATCACCATGTGGCATGCGCCTGGCGGTCCCGGTGTCCGCGTCGATTCGCACGTCTACACGAACTATTTCGTGCCGCCCAACTACGACTCGATGATCGGCAAGATCATCGTGCATGGCGACACGCGCGAGCAGGCGCTGGCCCGCATGCGCACGGCGCTGCTGGAGACCGTGGTCGAGGGCATCCATACCAACATTCCGCTGCACCGCGAGCTGATGGTGGACGCCAAGTTCATGGACGGCGGCACCAACATCCACTACCTCGAAGAGTGGCTCGGCGCGCATAAACGCTGACCACCCCCAGGCTTGCCCACTTCGTGTGGCCGCCAACCCCCTTGCGAGGGGGCAACGCCAGTGGCCCGGCGAAGCCGGTTCCACGGCGTTTCTGGTCCTGGATGCTTGAAGCGCGAAGAGGGCTTCGCTTCGTTGACCGCACAGGAGATCGAATCATGTTTGAACTGCGCCTGATGGTGCCGGAGGCGGCTGTCGAATCGGTCAGCGAGGCACTGGACGCTCTCGATGCGCTGTCGGTGTCGGTGGAGGATGCCGATGCGCAGACCGATGCGGAGCAGGCGCTGTTCGGCGAGCCGGGCATGCCGCCGCCAGCCGAGGGCTGGCAGCGGTCGCGCGTGGTCGCGTTGTTTTCCGGGGAAGCTGGTGCGCGCGAGGCAGCGCAGTTGCTGCCCGCGCAGGATTTCTTCGAGGGCTGTGCCGTGCTGGGGGTGACGGCCGTGCCCGAGCAGGACTGGGTGCGGCTCACGCAATCGCAGTTCGCACCCGTGGAGATCACGCCAGAGTTCTGGATCGTTCCCACTTGGCATGAACCGCCCGCACAGGCGCAGCGCGTGATCCGGCTCGACCCTGGACTGGCCTTCGGCACGGGCACGCATCCGACCACGCGCATGTGTCTGCGCTGGACGGCGACCCGTCGCATCGCCGGTCAGCGAGTGCTGGATTACGGTTGCGGCTCAGGCATCCTCGCCATCGGTGCCGCGCTGCACGGCGCGACCTCGGTCGACGCGGTGGACATCGATCCGGCGGCCGTCGAGGCCACCCTGGCCAACGCCGAGGCGAACCGCGTCACTCTCGCAGCGGGCCTGCCCGATCGGGCCCATGGCCGCTACGACACCGTGCTGGCCAACATCCTGGCCACCCCGCTGAAGGTACTCGCACCGCTTCTGACGGCGCACGTTGCGCCGGGCGGGCATCTGGTGCTCGCAGGCATCCTTGCCCGGCAGGAAGACGAACTCAAGGCGGCCTACGCGCCCTATGCCACGCTGGAGGTCGCGGACCACGAGGATGGCTGGATCCTGATGACGGCGCGCCTCTGAATCCCGCAGCGCCTGAGCAAAGCGGACACCTACAATCGGCCGCAGATGCGCCAGATCACACGTTGCCCCGCCTGCGGCACCCTGTTCAGGGTGGTCGCGGACCAACTGAAGATTTCGGATGGCTGGGTGCGATGCGGCCACTGCGCCGAAGTCTTCGATGCGCCCCAGCACTTCGTCGACGAACAGGCCCTGGCCGCACCGTCGCCCGAAGCGGCGATGGCCGCGCACGAGGCCTCGTCTGCGACCGCTGTGGACGACCTGGTAGCGGCGAAGCCACCCGACAGCGACGCGCCCCCGGCGGATGTGGATCCACCCAGCCCAGTGACGGCATTCGCCGCGGGGTGGCCGGCCGGTGTCGACGTGCCGGCCGATGTCGAGCGCGGGGCTGATGCCGAATCGCAGGTCGCTGCCGACGACCCGGTTTCCCATCGGGTGCTTGAGGAGGATTCTGAAGTCGACGTGACCGGGGTGCCGGCAGCGACGCAGCCAGCCGCAACTGTGGACGCCGCCATCCATCCCGAAGCCGATACAACGGACGAAGCCGACGCGATCACCGCTTCCGAACTGCAGGCCTGGCGTCGCCGCCGCGATGCCGGGGTGCAGGCCGATGTCGACGCGCTTGAGCACGCCGTCGAAGGCCGTGTGCATGAGCCGCCGGCTGCAGTCGACATCGATGCCTCCTTGCCCGACAACGGCGCGGAGGCCGGCGTGGAGGCGGTCGAGGTTCCGCACGCCGCCGACGCCGGCCAGGCCGACGATGCGCCCGCACCGGCCTTCGTGCGTCAGGCCGAGCGCCGCGCGTTCTGGGGCCAGCCGCGCGTGCGCGCACTCATGTCGGTGACCGTGCTGGCGCTGATCGGCGTGTTGGGCGCACAGCTGATCCTTGTCGAGCGCGATCGTATCGCGGCCCATGTGCCGGCCGCGCGCGCGCTGCTCCAGCAGGCCTGCGCGGTCATGGGCTGCGAGGTCGGCGCCTTGCGGCAGATCGAGTCGGTGCAGGTCGAAGGCTCGTCGTTCACCCGCCTGCGGCCCGACACTTACCGGCTGGGCCTGGTGCTGCGCAGCTCGGCGGGCGTGGATATCGCCATGCCCAGCATCGAACTCACGCTCACTTCGACGCAGGGGCAGACGCTGCTGCGGCGCGTTCTGTCGCCCACCGACATGGGAGCACCGCTGACGCTGAACGCCCAGTCCGAATGGGTGGGCGATCTTCCGCTCGCACTCGATGATCCGCAGGTGGCCTCGCGCGTGTCGGGCTACACCGTGCTCCCCTTCTATCCGTAAGTGCCGGCGCGCAGCGGACCGCCCTTTCTCCCAACCTTTTCAATCGCGATCACATGGCAGCCATCATCTGCGGGTCTCTGGCCTTCGACACCATCATGACTTTCGAGGGGCGCTTCGCCGAGCAGATCATGCCGGACCAGTTGCACATCCTGAACGTCTCGTTCCTTGTGCCTGGGTTGCGCCGTGACTTCGGCGGTTGTGCCGGCAACATCGCCTACAGCCTGAAAGCGCTGGGGGGCGACCCGCTGCCAATGGCCACCGTCGGCGCCGACGGTGCCGATGGCGCCGACTACCTCAAGCGCCTTGCCGACCTGGGTATCAGCGCCGAATACGTTCGCGCACTGCCCGGTGCTTACACCGCGCAGGCCATGATCATGACCGACCGCGACAACAACCAGATCACGGCCTTCCACCCTGGCGCGATGATGCAGGCTCACGTCACGCGCATCGAAGCGCGGTCCGATGTGAAGATCGGCATCATCTCGCCCGACGGTCGCGACGCCATGCTGCAGCATGCCGAGCAGTTCCATGCGGCCGGCATCCCCTTCGTGTTCGATCCGGGCCAGGGCCTGCCGATGTTCGACGGCAAGGATCTCGCGCGCTTCATCGAACTGGCGAGCTGGGTCACCGTCAACGACTATGAAGGCAAGATGCTGTGCGAGCGCACAGGCTGGGACGAGGCCGAGGTTTCGCGTCGCGTGCGTGGCCTGGTGGTCACGCTCGGCGGCGATGGCTGCGACGTGTGGGTGGACGGCCAGTGCACGCGCGTGCCACCGGTGAAAGCCGAGGCCGTGGTCGATCCCACCGGTTGCGGCGATGCCTGGCGCGGCGCCCTGCTGTTCGGCCTGGAGCGCGGCTGGGATCTCGCACGTTGCGCGGCACTGGGCAACGCAGTGGGGTCGCTCAAGATCGCGCAACGCGGCCCGCAGAACTACGCGATCGACCGCGCGGCACTCGGCGTGGCCTGAGCGGCCGATCCGTCAGCGACCGGCCAGCGCTGGCCAGTCGGCCGCAGCAGCGTGCAGGGCCGCGATGCGCAGGTGCTTGCGGCGCGCCGAATGGCCGCGTACCAGCCCGATGGCGCTGCGCGGCACACCCAGGGTGGTGGCCACCCAGGCGACCAGCGCCTCGTTGGCCCTGCCTTCGACCGGCAGTGCTTTCAGCCTCACCCGCAGGGCGCCATCATGCGTGCCGTCCGCTTGCGTGCGCGGAGCGTTGGGCACCACATGCACGTCGAGCAGCACGTCGCCTCCGGCCTGAGGATGCAGATAGCTTTCGGTGGGCATGGCGATGCGCGGCGGACCTCAAAAGAAAAAGCCCGATGCGGTGAGGCATCGGGCTCGAGGGTACGGCGCGCAAGGCGCCGTGGGACCTCAGGGCTTGCTGGACGTGGGGAACGGCCAGGCTGCTTGCGGGTTCAGAGTGGTCTGAGCCGCAGGGGCAGCAGCAGCGGGGGCGGCAGCAGGCTTGGCAGCCTTCTTGGCAGCAGGCTTTTTCGCAGCCTTCTTGGCAGCGGGCTTTTTCGCGGCAGGCTTCTTGGCAGCGGCCTTCTTGGCAACCTTCTTGGCTGCAACTTTCTTCGCCGGCGCCTTCTTGGCAACAGCCTTCTTTGCAACCGGCTTCTTGGCGGCGACCTTCTTGGCCGCAACCTTCTTCGCCGGTGCCTTCTTGGCGACGACCTTCTTGGCCGCAACCTTCTTTGCCGGTGCCTTCTTGGCGACGACCTTCTTGGCCGCAACCTTCTTCGCCGGTGCCTTCTTGGCGACAGCCTTCTTGGCCGGAGCCTTCTTCGCTGCGACCTTCTTGGCCGGAGCCTTCTTCACGGCGGCCTTCTTGGCCGGAGCTTTCTTTGCAGTTGCCATTGCTTTCTCCTTGATCAAGTTGAAGATTCAACTGGTTGAAGCGCTTCACGCCTGTTGGAGGGCACAAAGCGATCCATGACGTTGGGCAACCACCCAGCGCCATGAACACGGGAGCAGGCCCCGGCGCCGCAGTCTCTGCTGCAGTCGTCCGTGGCCGCGATTGTTGTTGTCATGCGTACTTCGGTCAGTCCCAGGACAGCGCCCCGCCCGACTGATACTCGATGACACGCGTCTCGAAGAAATTGCGTTCCTTCTTGAGGTCGATCATCTCGCTCATCCAGGGGAAGGGGTTCTCCTCGTTGGGAAAGAGAGCTTCGAGGCCGATCTGCGTGGCGCGCCGGTTGGCGATATAGCGCAGGTAGCCCTTGAACATGGAGGCATTGAGGCCCAGCACGCCGCGCGGCATGGTGTCCTCGGCATAGCGGTACTCGAGCTCGACGGCCTTCTGAAACAGGGCCTTGATCTCGGCCTTGAACTCGGCGGTCCAGAGGTGCGGGTTCTCGAGCTTGAGCTGGTTGATCAGGTCGATGCCGAAGTTGCAGTGCATCGACTCGTCGCGCAGGATGTACTGGTACTGCTCCGCAGCGCCCGTCATCTTGTTCTGGCGGCCCAGCGCCAGGATCTGCGTGAAGCCCACATAGAAGAACAGGCCTTCCATCAGGCACGCGAAGACGATCAGCGACTTGAGCAGTGTCTGGTCGTTCTCCGGCGTGCCGGTGTGGAAGTTGGGGTCCATGATCGCCTCGATGAAAGGGATCAGGAACTCGTCCTTGTCGCGGATCGACTGGACTTCGTTGTAGGCGTTGAAGATCTCGGATTCGTCGAGACCCAGCGACTCCACGATGTACTGGTAGGCGTGGGTGTGGATCGCTTCCTCGAAGGCCTGGCGCAGCAGGAACTGCCGGCACTCGGGCGCCGTGATGTGGCGATACGTGCCCAGCACGATGTTGTTGGCGGCCAGCGAGTCGGCAGTGACGAAGAAGCCGAGGTTGCGCTTGACGATGCGGCGCTCGTCTTCGGTCAGGCCATTCGGATCTTTCCACAACGCGATGTCGCGCGTCATGTTCACTTCCTGCGGCATCCAGTGGTTGGCGCAGGTGGCGAGATACTTTTCCCAAGCCCACTTGTACTTGAACGGCACGAGCTGGTTGACGTCGGTCTGGGCGTTGATGATGCGCTTGTCGGCGGCATTCACGCGGCGGTGTGCGCCGCCCGGCTGGGCTGCGGTCGCCGCGGCCGGCGCCATGCGCGGCGCATGTGCGACATCGTCGAGCATCGACGACGTTTGCAGTGCGGATTGCGGGGGAAGCGAGTCCGGGCGGTTGACTGGCGAACCACCGGTGTTTGACTGTTGCAGTCCTTGCGATGAGGGCTTGACTTCTTCGTCCCAGGTCAGCATAGGCGTTCCAATGTGTGGATTATGTGAGCAACGTCGTGAATTGAAAAGTGTTCATTCACATCGTGCATAGGAGTGTGTTGCGGCATCGCATCGCCGACGCGATGCGAACGCACGTGGCGCGTGCTGTTGCGCCACGTGCAGGCCCTATTTACTGGCAGGCCTCGCAGGTCGGATCGTCGACGCCGCAGAACTTGATGTCCGTGGCTGGCGTCGAACTCATCTGCTCCCGGGCGGCAGCGGCGGCAGCTTCCAGTGCGCTCATCTTCGCAGCGGCGGCGGGTGCGGCAGCCTGAGGTGCCGACGACTGACCCGAGGACACGGCATTGAGGCGGCCGCTCTGCACGGTGGACTTCTCCGCGTGGGTGGCGCTGGTGGTGCGCAGGTAGTACGTGGTCTTGAGACCGCGTGTCCAGGCCAGCTTGTACGTGTCGTCGAGCTTCTTGCCCGAGGCGCCGGCCATGTAGATGTTCAGCGACTGGGCCTGGTCGATCCACTTCTGGCGGCGCGCGGCGGCTTCCACCAGCCACTGCGGCTCGACTTCGAAGGCGGTGGCGTACAGCGCCTTGACGTCCTGCGGCACGCGGTCGATCGGGCGAAGCGAGCCGTCGAAGTGCTTGAGGTCCATGACCATCACGTCGTCCCACAGGCCCAGGCGTTTCAAGTCGCGCACGAGGTAGTGGTTGATGACGGTGAACTCGCCCGACAGGTTCGACTTGACCGACAGGTTGCCGAAGCAGGGCTCGATCGACGCGTCCACGCCGATGATGTTGGAGATGGTCGCGGTCGGGGCGATGGCCACGCAGTTGGAGTTGCGCATGCCGTCCTGCCGGATCTTGGCGCGCAGGGCATCCCAGTCGAGCGTGGAGGAGCGGTCGACCTCGACATAGCCGCCGCGGGCCTCGGCCAGCAGGTCCAGCGAGTCCTTGGGCAGGATGCCCTTGTCCCAGAGCGATCCCTTGTAGCTCGAATAGCGGCCGCGTTCCTTGGCCAGTTCGGTCGAGGCCCAGTAGGCGTAGTAGCAGACAGCTTCCATCGACTTGTCGGCGAACTCGACGGCTTCCTGTGACGCATAGGGAATGCGCAGCTCGTAGAGCGAATCCTGGAAGGCCATGATGCCCATACCCACCGGGCGATGGCGCATGTTGGAATCGCGCGCCTTCTTGACGGCGTAGTAGTTGATGTCGATCACGTTGTCGAGCATGCGCATGGCGACCGAGATGGTCTTCTTGAGCTTCTCGTGGTCGACGCCGCCGTCCTTCAAGTGCTGCAGCAGGTTCACGGAACCCAGGTTGCAGACGGCCGTTTCAGTGTCGCTGGTGTTGAGCGTGATCTCGGTGCAGAGGTTGGACGAGTGCACCACACCGGCGTGCTGCTGGGGCGAGCGCACGTTGCAGGCGTCCTTGAAGGTGATCCAGGGGTGGCCGGTCTCGAACAGCATCGAGAGCATCTTGCGCCACATGTCGGTCGCCTGCACCTTCTTGGCGGGCTTGATCTCGCCACGCTCGGCCTTCTCTTCGTAGGCCACGTAGGCCTTCTCGAACTCGGCGCCGAACAGGTCGTGCAGGTCGGGCACGTTGGAGGGCGAGAACAGCGTCCAGCTGCCCTTTTCCATCACGCGGCGCATGAACAGGTCGGGGATCCAGTTCGCCGTGTTCATGTCGTGCGTGCGGCGGCGGTCGTCACCCGTGTTCTTGCGCAGCTCGAGGAACTCCTCGATGTCCAGGTGCCAGGTTTCGAGATACGTGCAGACGGCGCCCTTGCGCTTGCCGCCCTGGTTGACGGCCACGGCCGTGTCGTTGACCACCTTGAGGAAGGGCACGACGCCCTGCGATTCGCCGTTGGTGCCCTTGATGTGCGAGCCCAGCGCGCGCACGCGGGTCCAGTCGTTGCCCAGGCCGCCGGCGAACTTGGACAGCAGCGCGTTTTCCTTGATCGATTCGTAGATGCCGTCGAGGTCGTCGGGCACGGTCGTCAGGTAGCAGGACGAGAGCTGCGAACGCAGCGTGCCGCTGTTGAACAGCGTGGGCGTGGACGACATGAAGTCGAAAGACGACAGCACTTCGTAGAACTCGATGGCGCGGGCTTCGCGGTCGATCTCGTTGAGCGCCAGGCCCATGGCCACGCGCATGAAGAAGGCTTGCGGCAGCTCGATGCGGGTCTTGCGCACGTGCAGGAAGTAGCGGTCGTACAGCGTCTGCAGGCCGAGGTAGTCGAACTTCAGGTCGCGGTCGGCCTTGAGCGCGGCGCCCAGGCGGGCCAGGTCATACTGCAGCAGCTTCTCGTCGAGCAATTCGTTCTCGACGCCCTTCTTGATGAACTGCGGGAAGTAGTCAGCGTAGGCCGAGGGCATCTCGGCGTGCGTCACTTCGCGGCCGATGACTTCCTTGACGATGGTGTGCAGCAGCAGGCGTGCAGTCGCGTAGGTGTAGTCGGGATCCTTCTCGATCAGCGTGCGGGCCGCGAGGATGGACGCCTTGTAGACCTCGTCCATCGGAACGCCGTCGTAGAGGTTGCGCATGGTTTCGGCCACGATCGGATCGGGACGCACGTCGGCCGAGAGCCCAGCGCAGGCATTCTCGATCAGCGTCTTGAGTTCGGTCAGATCCAGCGGCACGCGCTGGCCGCCGTCGAGCACGTGGAGCGACGGCGTGGTGGCGACCGGTTGCTCGGCAGCGCCCTGGCGCGCGCGCTCCTGGGCGCGGCGGTCGCGGTAGAGCACATACGCGCGGGCGATGTCGTGGTGGCCGCCGCGCATCAGGCCGAGTTCGACCTGGTCCTGCACGTCTTCGATGTGGAAGGTGCCGCCGCCCGGACGCGAGCGCACCAGCGCGCGGATCACGGCCTGCGTGAGGCTGTCCACCGTTTCGCGCACGCTGGCCGATGCGGCACCCTGCGTGCCATGCACGGCCAGGAAAGCCTTCATCATCGCAACGGCGATCTTGTTCGGCTCGAACGGCACCACGGCGCCGTTGCGGCGGATGATCTGGTAATGGGCGAGCGCATGGCTGCCGGACTGGATGGCGGTGTCCGCCTGAGGAGCAGCCGGCGGCACCAGGCCGACGGCGGGAAATGACGTGCTGGGGGTGTTCAATGCAGTCTGCATGGGCTTCCTCTTTCTCGATGCGCGAAGTTGTTCTGGGGGAGATGCCGGCGTGGCGTGGGCAGCGGTCGATGTTTTTATGTGCTGCGCGCCGGACACTATATCTAGGGGGGCGGTTGATTTCAACCACTACAGGTAGTGTACCGGGAAGAAATTTCCCCAATGTGCCGAGGGGGCGCTGTCGTGTGGGACGTGTCTGACAACAATCGGGTGCAACACACCTGCGGCGATGCCTTGCGGCACGCGGCGGATGACTCGGCAAGCGAGCATCGGCGCTACCTGTAGCGCGTTTTGCCGCGTCAGGGCGCGCGGCTGCTTGATGGGCGAGCGTCGGGGCCGTGGTCGGCCGGCATGCGGGAACGCGTCACACCGGGCGGAAAAAAAACGTCGGGCCATCCCAGCGCATCCTGCAGTCCGGGCCAGTCGAAGGCCGCTCCGGGGTCACGCTTGCGCTGCGGCGCGATGTGCTCGTGGCCTGCGATGCCCGTGACTGGATAGGCCAGTGCGATGGCACTGCACAGGCTGCCCAGTGTTTCGTACTGCGCCGCCTCGAACCGGTGGTCTTCCAGGCCCTCGAGCTCGATGCCGATCGAGGTGTCGTTGAGATTCTCCCGGCCGCGCCAGGTCGAGCGGCCCGCATGCCAGGCGCGGTCGTCGCAGCTGACGAATTGCCGCAGCGCACCGTCGCGCCCGATGACGAAGTGGGCAGAGACTTCGATGCCGCGTATGGTGTCGTAGTACGGATGTGCGTCCCAGTCGAGCGTGTTGGTGAACAGTTGCTGGATCGCGTCACTTCCGTAGATGCCGGGCGGCAGGCTGATCGAATGCACGACGATGAGATCGATGGTGGCGCCCCGCGGTCGCGGACCGAAGTTGGGCGAGGGCAGCGCGTGTGCGAAGCGGTACCAGCCCGCGCGCCAGGGCGACGAGGCCTCAGCGGGGTGCGATATCGCCATCGGCTTCTTCGGCGGCGAGTTCGCCCGGCTCCTCGCTGCCGGGCACCGTGATGGCAAGACGGGCGATGCGGTAGCGCATCTGCCGCAGGCTCAATCCCAGCCGCGCCGCGGCGGCGGTGCGGTTGAAACCCGTGTCATGCAGGGCTCGGACGATGATCTCGCGCTCCTGCTGGTCGAGGTAACCCTGCAGATCTTCCGGCAGCGAGGCGGCAGCCGCAGGGGGCGCCGACGTCAACGCTGCCGCTGGCCGGTGGGCAGGCAACTGCGCAGGCGCCTCGCCGTGCAGCAGGTCCACCTGCAGTTCATCGCCTTCAGACAGCGCGACGGCACGGTGCAGCAGGTTCTCCAGTTCCCGTACGTTGCCATGCAGCGGATGGGCCGCCAGTTGCGCCATCAACGCCGGCCCCAGGCGCGGAATGGGCATGCCGGATTCCTGCGCGATACGCCCGAGCAGCGCATCGCACAGCGCGGGCAGGTCGTCGCGGCGATCGCGCAAGGGCGGCAAGGCAATCTCGATCACGTTGAGGCGGTAGAACAGATCCTGGCGAAAGCGGCCCTGGCGCACATCGGAAGCGAGGTCGCGGTGCGTGGCGCTGACGATGCGCACGTCCACCGCCTCTTCCTGCGTCGCGCCCAGGGGCCGCACGCTGCGCTCCTGGATGGCGCGCAGCAGCTTCGACTGCATGGCCAGCGGCAGGTCGCCGATCTCGTCGAGGAACAGCGTGCCGCCCCGCGCTGCCTGGAAGAAGCCGTCGCGATCGTGCGTGGCGCCGGTGTACGAGCCTTTCCGCGCGCCGAAGAACTCGGCTTCGAGCAATGTCTCGGGAATCGCCCCGCAGTTGACCGCGACGAACGGACCGTCGGCGCGATGGCTGCAGGCATGCACGGCACGCGCTGCCAGTTCCTTGCCCGTGCCCGATTCGCCGCGCACCAGCACCGGCGCCATGCTGCGCGCGACGCGCGCAATGCGCGACTTGACGCTGCGCATGGTCTGCGAGTCGCCCACCATGCGTGCGAGCGCCGGGCGTGCCAGGGCCTCGTCGGCAGAGGCGGGCAGGGTCAGCGGCGTGGCCGGCACGATGTCTGCGCCGGCAGCAGGCGTGCGCACCTGCCGGCTGGCTTCCTGTACGGCCGATGCCACGACCGCCCGGAACTGCCGCAGATCGACCGGCTTGGTGAGGTAGTCGAACGCACCGGCCTTGAGCGCTTCCACCGCATTCTCAGCCGACCCGTAGGCCGTCATGACCACGCAGCGTTCGCCACGCTGGCCTGCCTGCAGTTCGTGAAGCAATTCGAGACCCAGCCCGTCTGGCAGGCGCATGTCGGTGATGATGGCGTCGAATCGACGCTCACCCAGTTGCTGGCGTGCCTCGCCCACCGAGCCCGCGGTTTCGACCCGGTAGCCCTCGCGCAGCAACGCGAGTTCATACAGCGTGCGCAGGTCGGGCTCGTCATCGACCACCAGGATGTGGGCCGCGCCGGTGCCTGCGGAGTTCGGGTAAGAGGTCACGCGCCTATTGTGTCAAATGCGTCACTGGCGCGGAAGACGACGAAGAAGGCATTGCCCTCCACCGGCTGGCCATCGCGCTGGAGCGTGACGCGCTCGAAGCCGATCTGCGCGCCGTGCTGCTCGCACAGCTCGCGGCAGATGTGCAGGCCCAGCCCGCTCGAGCGGCTCTCGGAAGAGAAGAAAGGTTCAAACAGGTGGCGCTGCACGGCCTGCTCGATGGGGGCCCCATCGCTCCAGACCCGCAGCGCGCTGCGACCCCCCCCCACATCCTGCGTGGCGATGCGGATGGCGTCGGCCTGCTCGCTCGCGTAGCGCGCTGCGTTGTCCAGCAGATTCACCAGCAGGCGCCGCAGGTGCTCGGGCTCGAACACGACCTCGGCGAGCGGGGCCTGCAGTTGCAGTCGCAGGCGAGCGCCGTGACCGGTCTGATCGGCCCATTCGTCACTGGCGGCGCGGACCTGCACGTCCAGCGGCATGCTCAGCCCCGGCATATGCGGCAGCGGTTGCTGCTGGGCACGTGCCACATCCAGCACGTCGTCGACGATGCGCGCCAGGCGCTGCGCGTTCTGGCGCACCATGCCGGTGAGCTGCAGCAGCGAAGGATCGGAAATGTCTTCCTCCAGCAGTGCGTTGGCCTGCGCGATGGCCGCCAGCGGGTTGCGGATCTCGTGGGCCACGGCTGCCGACATGCGGCCCATCGCCGCCAGCTTTTCGGTGCGGACCCGGGCTTCGATCTCGCGCACGTCCTGCAGGAAAAACACGCAGAGCTGGGCGCCGGCGTCGGCGCCCGCGGTCATGCGGGTGCGCACGTGCAGCCGCTGCGCCCCGGCTCCGGCCGCACCCACGTCGATATCGGCTTCGACGGGCTCGCGCCGCTCGAAAGCCATCAGCGCTGCATCGGCCAGGGCATGCCAGGCCGGATCGCGCCGCAGGGAAAAGGGGGGCTGCACGCGGTTCACGTCGGCACCCAGCAGAGAGCGCGCCGCCGGGTTGACCGCATGTACCAGGCCACGGTAGTCCACCACCAGTACGCCGTCGCTGATGTTGTCGATGACCAGCGCGTTGACCAGCGCCTGCATGCGCTCGGCGCGCTGGCTTTCGATGGCGCGCCGCTCCTCGCGGGCCAGGCGGCGCGCCAGCTGGTTGGCGAGCACGGCGACGGTGAACAGCCCGATGCCGGTGAGGCCGGCCTGCAGGAAGCGCCCGGGCGATTCGATGGCCAGCGACATCGAGACCGACCACGCGTCGGCCAGCAGGAGCAGTGAGGCCACGGCGGCCGTGCCCAGCGCCAGTTGCACCGTGCCCAGTACGGCGGCCAGCAGCACAGGCAGCGCGAACAGGGGTGTGTAGGCCAGGCCCCCAGTCTGCGCCATCTGCAGCAGGGAGAAATAGGCGATGTCGCTGCCCACGCTCACGACCCACGACAGGTCGAGCGCGCGCAGCGGCAGAACAGGCCGGTTGCGCAGCCGCAGCAGCAGCGCGCTGAGCGGGTAGGCCAGCGCCAGCATCAGCATCCACAGCGGCACCGGCTGACCCAGTGCCACGATCACGCCCTGCAGCAGCAGCAGCACGATGCCAGTGACCAGCCGCACCGCCATGAAGCCGCGCCACAGCCGCACGAAGCCGGTGTGGTCGGCGGGAGCGGCAGGCTGCCAGCCCGGCAGCATCGACTCGGGCGGGCCGAACCATGATGCTGCGTCGCGCGGAGCGTTCATCGGGCCTGGGCCCGGTGTTCGGCGCTGCAGTACCAGCCACCGGGGCCGGGGAGGGCGTCGGCCTGCGGCAAGTGCAGCCCGCACGAGGCGCAACGGGCCATCGGTTGCGGCGTGCCGGGCGCGGGGCGCGGCTCCGGGCGTTGCTGCCGGGCGGCTTCGGCCTGGTCCTGACGCCGGCCGTTGCGCCACAGCCAGAAGGCGACCATCAGCACGGCCAGCACCAGCAGGTATTTCATGTCGTGTTCGTGATGCGGGAGGAAGCGGCGTCAGGCCGCGGTGCGGCCGAGGACGACCTCGAGCACGAAGCGCGAGCCCACGTAGGCCAGCAGCAGCAGGCCGGCGCCCGTGTACAGCACGCGCACGGCGGTGCGGCCTCGCCATCCGAAGCGTGAGCGGCCCACCAGCAGCAGTGCGAACGTGAGCCAGGCCAGCAACGAGAAGATGGTCTTGTGATCCCAACGCCAGTTGCCCGAGGCCCCGTACAGCGTTTCGCCGAACAGTGCGCCGGCCAGCAGCGTGGCCGACAGCAGCACGAAGCCGGCGCTCACGAAGCGGAACGTGAGGCGCTCGAGTGTGAGCAGCGGAATGCCGGTCTGCTGCTCCTCGCCCAGGCGGAACTGCTTCTCGGCGCGTGTCATGAGCCAGGCGTGGACCACGGCCGCGCCGAACAATCCGTACGACGCGATGCCCAGCGCCAGGTGCAGCGGCAGCCACGGCGAGGCCTGGACGTGCAACGGCTGCCCCGGGAACAGCAGCGCCATCAGCACGGCGGCCGAGCCCAGACCGGCCAGCGCCCAGCGTGCACGCATTTGCGGGAACAGGCGGCTCTCGACCGCATACACGGTGAGCACCAGCCAGGCCGTGATGGAGAGGGCGGGGGCGAAACCGAAGCGTGGCAACGTCTGTGTGAGTTCGTTGACCAGCATGGCTGCGTGCAGCAGCCAGGCGGCCACCAGCGCTCCCTGGGAGGCGCGCGCCGAGAGCTGCGACGCTGCAGCGGCAGGCACGGCGTACGCCACGGCGGCGGCGCAGCCCAGCCACAGGCTGGTCAGGGTCGTGCTCGCTAGAATCATGGGCAGAGTTTAGCGTTTCGCCGTCTACCGGCCGCCCAGGATGCAGCATCCCGGCGCGCCCCACACGCCGGCTCATCCCCGGCGCCATCGCCATGGCATCTTCCGCCCTCACCGAAAAGTTTTCCCGCCTCGTCAAGCAAGTCAGCGGACAGGCCCGCATCACCGAAGCCAACGTGCAGGACATGCTGCGCGAGGTGCGCATGGCCCTGCTCGAAGCCGACGTGGCATTGCCCGTGGTGCGGGACTTCATCGCACGCGTGAAAGAAAAGGCTCTGGGCCAGGAGGTGCTGGGCTCGCTCAAGCCCGGCCAGGCACTGGTGGGCATCGTCAACAAGGAACTGGCCGCCACCATGGGTGAGGGCGTGTCGGACCTCGACCTCGCCGTGCAGCCGCCGGCCGTCATCCTGATGGCGGGCCTGCAGGGCGCGGGCAAGACGACGACGACGGCCAAGCTGGCCCGCCACCTGGTCGAGAAGCGCAAGAAGAAGGTGCTCACCGTCTCGGGCGACGTGTACCGGCCCGCCGCCATCGAGCAGCTCAAGACAGTGACGGCCCAGGCCGGCGCCGAGTGGTTCCCGAGCACGCCCGACCAGAAGCCCGTGGACATCGCGCGCGCCGCGCTCGACCACGCGCGCCGCCACTACTTCGATGTGCTGCTGGTCGACACGGCCGGGCGCCTGGCCATCGACGAGGCGCTGATGAAGGAAATCCGCGACTTACATGCCGCCATCGACCCGGTGGAGACGCTCTTCGTCGTCGATGCCATGCAGGGCCAGGACGCCATCAACACCGCCAAGGCCTTCAAGGAAGCGTTGCCGCTCACCGGCATCGTGCTCACCAAGATGGATGGCGACTCGCGCGGCGGCGCGGCGCTGTCGGTGCGGCAGATCACGGGCGCGCCGATCAAGTTCGCGGGCGTGTCCGAGAAGATCGATGGGCTGGAGGTGTTCGACGCCGAGCGGCACGCGGGCCGCATCCTGGGCATGGGCGACATCGTCGCGCTGGTCGAGCAGGTCACGGCCAACGTCGACATGGCGGCGGCGCAGAAGCTTGCGGCCAAGGTCAAGAGCGGCGGCGGCTTCGACCTCAACGACTTCCTGGGCCAGCTGCAGCAGATGAAGCAGATGGGCGGCCTCTCCAGCCTGATGGACAAGCTGCCCGCGCAGATGCAGGCCAAGGCCGGCCAGGTCGACATGGACCGCGCCGAGCGTGACGTGCGCCGCAAGGAAGGGATCATCAACAGCATGACGCCGCTGGAGCGCCGCAAGCCCGAACTGCTCAAGGCCACGCGCAAGCGCCGCATCGCGGCCGGCGCGGGTGTCCAGGTGCAGGAGGTCAACCGCCTGCTCAAGGAGTTCGAGCAGATGCAGGACATGATGAAGAAGATGAAGGGTGGCGGCCTCATGAAGATGATGAAGCGCATGGGCGGCATGAAGGGCGGCCTGCCGGGCATGGGCGGTGGCGGCATGCCGCGTTTCTGATCGCCAGGCCGGGGGCCGTGAGGCCTGAAAGAACAACGCCCCGGCGATCACTCGCGCGGGGCGTTGTTCATGGAGGCTCCGGGAATCAGGCGGCCAGCAGTTGGGCGCCAGCGGCGCGGCGTGCACGGTGATTGCTGGCGTGCATCCAGGCGCGGCGCAGCACCATCGGCGACCAAGCTTCTTCGGGAATCAGCAGCCAGCGGCGCTGGCGCAGCGCGGTACCCAGTTCGATCTGGCTCGTGAACACCGTCAGCGGAATCGCCAGCAGAAGCGGCAGGCCCACCGGCATCAGCCAGATCAGCGCGCTGGCGTCGATGAACGAGATGCCGACGGCCAGCAGGCCGATCACCAGCGTCATGGGGGCGAGCTGGCGCACGGCGTGCATCCAGGGCACGGCAGCGGCTTCGCGCGGGGGCGACTTCCAGTCCAGCTTGATGCCGGTGACAGCCACCAGCACGAACAGCGAGTGGGCCAGCATGCGGATCGGTGCCTGAAGCAGGGCCAGGCCGGCTTCGAGCACGGCGCTCTTCACCAGGCTCGGCGCGCCGCCGAACAGGCGTTGTTCGCCCTTCATGATCACTGCCACCAGGCCCAGCACGCGCGGCAGGAACAGCATGCACAGCGTCCAGCCCCACAGCGCCATCAGTTCGCTGGGCACCAGGTGCCAGTTGGTGGCGATGCGTGCGCCCGACAGCCACAGGGCCGTGCCGAGCGTGAGGAAGGCCAGCCACAGCGGCGCGGACACATAGGCCAGCGTGCCGGTGACGAACATGGCGCGGTGCACGGGGTGGATGCCCGGCTCGGCCATCAGGCGCGAGTTCTGCAGGTTGCCCTGGCACCAACGGCGGTCACGCTGCAACTCGGCCAGCAGGTCGGGCGGCTGTTGCTCGTAGCTGCCGGTCAGGTCGGACACCAGCCAGACGTGGAAGCCCGCCCGGCGCATCAGCGCGGCTTCGACGAAGTCGTGCGACATGATGCCGCCCGACATGCCGCCCGTGCCCTTGATGGGCGCCAGCGCGCAATGCTTCATGAAAGGCTCCACGCGGATGATCGCGTTGTGACCCCAGTAGTGCGATTCGCCCAGTTGCCAGAACTGCATGCCGAGGGTGAACAGGCGGCCGGTCACGCGCGAGGCGAACTGCTGTGCGCGTGCGTGCAGCGTCACGTGGCCGATGGCCTGGGTGGTGGTCTGGATGATGCCGGCGGTGGGACGCGCTTCCATCAGCTTGGCCAGAGTGACGATGCAGTCGCCGCTCATGACGCTGTCGGCGTCCAGCACGACCATGTACTTGTAGTCCTTGCCCCAACGACGGCAGAAGTCGGCCACGTTGCCGGCCTTGCGGTGCGTGCGGCGGGTGCGCAGGCGGTAGTACACCTCGACCTGCGGCTGGTTGGCGTTGGCGGCCAGCGTGGCGCGCAGTTCTTCCCAGGCGGCACGTTCGGCCGCGATGATGTCGGGGTCGTAGCTGTCGGACAGCACGAACACGTCGAAGTTGCGCGAATGGCCTGTGGCTGCCACTGATTCGGCGGTGGCGCGCAGTCCGGCGAAGACGGTGTTCACGTCTTCGTTGCAGATCGGCATGATGATCGCGGTGCGCACGTCGTCGGCCAGCACGTCGTTCTGGACCTCCTTGGCCGAGACCGTGTGCTCGTCGCCGAACAGCATGACCCAAAAGCCCATCATCGCCGTCATGAAGCCGCTCACCACCCAGCCCGACAACAGACCGAACAGCAGGATCTGGCCCCATTCGAGCAGGGCGTTGTCGTAGTCGGGCTGCACGCCGGCGAACAGCATGCTGGCCACGGCCGCGGACGACAGCGTCAGCACCGTGAAAGTCAGGCGGCGGCGCGCGGCGGCCAGCTGCCAGGGCTGCTGCTTCGGCGTGCGCGCCGCCGGGCGGGCGACACCGGCCAAGCGGTTCACACGCAGCATGAGCGCGGTGCCGATGCTGTTCCAGAAACCGCGCCACGGCCGCACGGGCATCGATCCGCGATGGATCGGGGGCGCGGTCAGCGCATTGGGATGGCGGGAGGAAACCAGTTCCTCCGGGCGCGACACGGGGTGACCCGTGCTCATTCGGGAAGGATGATGTTGCTCCATGTTTCGCTCACGACGTCGTTGTGGTGTTGAAGGAAGGCGCGCAGCTCGACCGGCTGGGCCGGGTCGGTGCGCTGCACACGCAGGGTCATCCGCCAGGCGCCAGTGACGCGGTTGCGGTAGACCAGGGATTCGGTGATGCGGGCGTGCTCGCCCACGGTGGTTACCGCCTTGACGGGGGCGTCCGCCGCCAGCGTGTCGAGTGCCGGACCGGCGAAATCGACCACGTACTGCACGCGCGACCGGCGCTCCTCGGCAGACAGCCGGCTGTAGCCGATGCCGCGGCGTGTCTGCACCGTGTAGCCGCCCGGCGGCTGCTGCATCGCCGCGCCCTGCCAGAGCAGGTCGTAGGCGAATTCGAGCGGCTGGCCGGCGGCGGGCATCTTCTCCGGCACCCAGTACGCCGCTACGTTGTCGTGCGTTTCGTCCGGGGTGTTGAGCAGCAGCAACTCGACGCGGCCGGGGCCCCAGTCGCCCAAGGGGCGCACCCAGGCACTCGGGCGCTTTTCATAGCGCGCCTCGGGGTCTTCGTAATTCGCGAACTGGCGGTCGCGCTGCATCAGCCCGAAGCCGCGAGGGTTGGTGGTGGTGAACGAAGTGACCGTCTTGCGGGCCGGGTTCTGCAACGGACGCCAGATCCACTCACCCTCGCCGGTGGCGATCATCAGGCCGTCGGAGTCATGCACTTCGGGACGGAAATCGCTGGCATCGGGCTGGTTCTCGCCCGAGAGGAACATGCTGGTGAGCGGGGCCAGGCCGAGCATCGCAGGGGCGTCGGTGCCTTCGCGAAGCCACACGCGGGCCCTTACGCGCATGGCGGTCTCATCGCCGGGCGTGATGTCGAAGTGATAGGCGCCGGTCGCGCGCGGCGACTCCAGCAGCGCATAGACGGTCAGCTTGCGGTCGTTCTCGGCCGGACGCTTGAGCCAGAACTCGGTAAAGGCCGGGAATTCCTCGCCGGCGGCGCCGCCCACGGTGTCGATCGCCAGTCCGCGCGCAGACAAACCATAGCCCTGGCCCTTGCCCAGCGCGCGGAAATAGCTGGCGCCCTGGAACACGACGAGTTCGTCCTTGTAGTCGGCCGAGTTCAGCGGGTAGTGCACCCGCAGCCCTGCGAATCCGAGATCGCCCCACTTCGAGGTGTCGAAGGTGTTTTTGCCGTAGTCGAACAGCGAACCGCTGTAGGCCACGTGCCGCACACCCTCAGGTGTGATCTCGTTGATCAGCACGGGCTCGGTCTGGTACATGCCCAGGTGGAAGAACATGGCCTCGAACGGGCTGGCGTCGTTGCGCCACAGCGCCTGGTCGGGCTTGAAGCGGATGTCCCGGTGCTGGTCGTAGGTGATGGTGCGCAACTCGGCCGGGAGGCTGGCGCCGGCCTTGTCGCCGGATGCCGCGGATGCCGGTTCCCAGACCTGCCGAGAGCGCTCGCGCGCAATGCCCGAGAGCGTGTCGAAATCGAAGACCGGAGCCGCCTTGGCCTGCACGGCCACAGAGTGCAGCAGGGCCCCGGCGGCCACCATCAGGCTGGCCGCGCGCAGCGCCAGGCGGAGGGTGGTGAGGGGTGCGGTTGCACGTTGCATGCCCCTTATAGGGCAAACCCTGTGCCAGCCAAAAAAAATCGTTCTATATCAACGACTTGGATGGACCTTCTGCTGTAAGCAGGTGTACATCACTGCTTCCCACCCTCCGAACACCTCCGATCTGTCGCCAGCTGGCGACAGGTGGGGTGTCATGACAAAAAAAATCTTTTCAGATCAACGGGTTAGTCGCGTCGCTCATCGGCGACAGGCTCGTTCTTGAAGTGGCCGGGAGTCAATTCGTGCTTCTGAAGCAGGCGGTAGAACTCCGTCCGGTTGCGGTCCGCCAGGCGGGCGGCGTCCGCCACGTTTCCGTCGGTGATCTTCAGCAGGCCGACCAGATAGTCGCGCTCGAACCGCTGCTTGGCATCGGCATAGGTGAGCACCTCCACCGACGGCACGCGCAGTGCACGCTGCACCAGGGCCAGCGGGATGAGCGGCGTGCTCGACAGCGCACAGACCTGCTCGACCACGTTGTAGAGCTGGCGCACGTTGCCCGGCCAGGCGGCGGTGGTGAGCGCCTTCAGGGCCTCGGGCGCGAAACCCGAAAGGCGCTTGCCGTACTTCACGGCCAGTTTCTTGAGGAAATGCTGGGCCAGCAGCGGAATGTCCTCGCGCCGCTCGCCCAGCGGGGGCAGCGTGAGCGTGACGACGTTGAGACGGTAGTACAGGTCCTCGCGGAACTGGCCGGCGGCCATCGCGGCTTCCAGGTCGCGGTGGGTGGCCGAGATGATGCGGACATCCACGGCGATCGACTGGCTGGAGCCCAGCGGGCGCACGGCGCGCTCCTGCAGCACGCGCAGCAGCTTCACCTGCAGCGCGGGCGGCATGTCGCCGATCTCGTCGAGCAGCAGCGTGCCGCCTTCGGCGGCCTGGAACAGCCCCTTGTGGTTGCTCACTGCATCGGTGAAGGCGCCCTTCATGTGGCCGAACAGCTCGGATTCGAGCAGCGCCTCGGGAATGGCGCCGCAGTTGACGGCCACGAACGGCCTGGCTGCGCGCGCGCTGGCGCGGTGGATGGCGCGGGCGAGCAGCTCCTTGCCGGCGCCGCTGTCGCCGCGCAGCAGCACGCTGGCATCGGAGCGCGCCACCATGTGCGCCTCGGCCAGCACCTCGGCCATGCGGTTGGACCGGCTCACGATCTCGGCGCGCCAGGTTTCGTCGCTTTGCGTCGGCAGCGTGGCCGGCGCGCTCAGCGCCAGCGCCTGCGCGATCTTGTCGGTCAGTTCCTTGCCGTCGTAGGGCTTGGTGAGGTAGGTGAACACACCGCGTGCGGTGGCTTCCACCGCGTCGGGAATCGTGCCGTGCGCGGTGAGCAGGATCACCGGCAATGCCGGATGGCGGGCGCGGATTTCGTCGAACAGCTGAAGGCCGTCCTTGCCCGGCAGGCGGACGTCCGAGAGGACCATCTGCGGCCGCTCGACGTCGAGCTGGGCCAGCGCGGCCTCGGCCGAGCCCACGGCGGTGACGCGGTAGCCGGCGGCGTTCAGGCGCAGCGACAGCAGCCGCAGCATGTCGGCATCGTCGTCCACCACCAGCAGGTGATGCTGCGCCGTGCCGGAGGCAGGGGAGGAAGTGGCCATGGCTGTATCGCGCCCTCGATGGATGTCAGGGCGCAGGCCGCGCGCCGTTGCCGTGGTTGCCCGGATGAGCGCCCGTGGGACCGTTGGGCGTACGCGGCGCCGTGAGGCTGCGCTCGATGGCGCGCATGGCCTCGAGCCGTTCGTTGAGCTGGTCGATGCGCCTTTGCGTGTCGCGCATCTGCTGGTTCTGCTTGTCGATCTGGTCTTCCAGCCGGCGCTGCTCGCCGGCGCGGGCGATCAGCAGGCGCACCAGCGGTTGCACCGCGCGGGCCTCGGCCGTGGTGCCGGCCTGCGCACGCTGCAGCAGGCCGAGCGCGCGTGCGGTATCCGCAGGCACGCGGGTGTTGAGCAAGGCCAGCGCCAGCTCGGCCTGCGCGATGGCGTCTTCGGGCTCGCCGTAGCGGGCGATCTCGGCTGTCAGATCGGCAGGCGGCAGCGCACGCAGCCGGTCGGCCTGCGCCAGCAGCAGGTCGGTCGGCGAATTGCGCGGCCGAACGGGCGCGGCGACCTGGACCTCGGGTGGAACGATGGGCGCGCTGGTGACCGCCGGGGGCGGCGCCACCGGCGCTGCGACCACGGCGGGCTCGGGCGGGGGGGCGGGCACGGGCGGCGGAGGCGGTGCCGCGCAGCCGGCCACCATGCCCAGCGCGAGCAGCGCGCCCAGCAGGGAGCGGCCCGCGCCGGACGCGCCGGGGGTGAGGAAGTCAGAGGGCATGGGGTAATTCGATCCGGAAATGGGCACCGGTGCTCGCGGGCACGAGCACGATGCGGCCACCGTGTGCCGCAATGTACTCCTGCACGATGGACAGGCCAATGCCGGTGCCGCGCACGGCGTCCTGCGGCTGGCGTTCGCCCCGGTAGAAGGGTTCGAAGATGCGGTCGCGGTCGCCGCGCGCCACGCCGGGGCCGCCATCGACGATGTCGATGCGCGCCAGGCCGTCGACGTGCAGCACCGACATGTGGATGGCCGAGCCTTCGGGCGAGAAGCGGATCGCGTTGGACAGCAGGTTGGCCAGCGCCGTGCCGATCTTTTCCGCGTCCACCATGGCCTCCAGCGGCTCGCCCTCCACGCGCACGCGCAGGTTGCGGGCCTGCCACTGCAGGCGCTGGGTGTCGACCTGTTGTTCCAGCAGCACCAGCAGGTCGCAGCGCTGGCGGCGCAGCTGGCGCGCCTCGAAAGCGGCTGCGTTGAAGCGCAGCAGCGCCTCGATCTGGCCCTGCAGCGCAGCGGTGTTGGCCTGCAGGATGTGCACCACCTCGCGCTGGCCGGGGTTGAGCTCGCCCGTCACGCCGTCTTCCAGCAGCGAGACGCCTTCGCGCAGCGCGGCCAGCGGAGTCTTGAGTTCGTGCGAGATGTGGCGCAGGAAGCGCGACTTGTCGGCGTCCAGTTCCGAGAGGCGCAACCGCAGCCAGTCGAGTTGCTGCGCCAGCCGGCGCACGTCCGAGGGACCGGGAATGTCGATCGGTTCGTCGAGGCGGTTCTCGCCCAGTCCGACGATGGCGCGCTCCAGCCCCTTGAATGGCCGCGCGAGCCAGATGCCGAAGCCGAACGCCATCGCCACCGCCAGCCCGATGGCGGCCATCACCTGCTGGGCCAGCAGGCGGCGGCTGCTGTCGAGCTGGGCCAGCAGCGTCTGGTTGCGGCGCGCGATGCCCTGCTGCACCTGCTGCGCGATGGCGGCATTGAGCGAATCCATCTCGCGGAATTCGGCCGCCACGGCGCGCTCACGGTCCAGCGCGGTCTCGGGTGGACCGCCCAGCAGGCCGGTGATGCGCGTCAGGCGGTCGAGCCAGGCCTGAGCCTCGTCTTCGGGCAGCTCGTTCTCGGTCAGGCGCTGCACGATGCCGCGCGCGTCGCGCGCCGCATCGTCGAAGCGACGACGCAACTGCGTGTCCGACAGCACCAGTGACTGACGCGCCGCACGCTCCATCGCCAGGCTGCGTTCGGTGAGCGCTTGCGCCGAGGTCGAGAGGCTGATGGCGCGCTGCGCCCCATCGCGGCTTTGCGCCATCAGGTCTTCCAGCGTGAACAGCGCGCGCAACGAGGCACCGCCCAGCAGCGCGGCGATCAGCAGGAAGGCCACCAGCAGCCACTGGCGGAACGAGACACGGTGCAGGCTCATCGGCAGCGGTTTCTCCGGTGCGGCGTCAGGCCGCCACGCCCTCGCTCACGGCCACCTCACCGCTGAGCGTGTAGGCGTGCGATTCGGTGATGGTCACGTCGACCATCTGGCCGATGAGCCGCGCCGCCTGCGGGCCGCCGGGGAAATTGACCACGCGGTTGCACTCGGTGCGGCCCGACAGGCGGGAGGCGTCCTTGCGCGAAGGGCCTTCGACCAGCACGCGCTGCACCGTGCCCACGCGGCTGTCGCCGATACGGCGCACGTTGTCGTCGATGGCGGCCTGCAGCTCCTGCAGGCGCGCGAGCTTGACCGCGTGCGGCGTGTCGTCGTGCAGGTTGGCCGCGGGCGTGCCGGGGCGCGGGCTGAAGATGAACGAGAAGCTCGCGTCATAGCCGACGTCATGCACCAGCTTCATCAGCCGGCGGAAGTCGTCGTCGGTTTCGCCGGGGAAGCCGACGATGAAGTCCGAGCTCATCGACATGTCGGGCCGGATTGCGCGCAGCTTGCGGATCGTGCTCTTGTATTCCATGGCCGTGTAGCCGCGCTTCATCGCCATGAGGATGCGGTCGCTCGCGTGCTGCACAGGCAGGTGCAGATGGCTCACCAGTTGCGGCACGCGCGCATAGGCATCGACCAGGCGCTGAGTGAACTCGTTGGGGTGGCTGGTGGTGTAGCGGATGCGCTCGATGCCCGGGATGCCGGCCACGTACTCGATCAGCAGCGCGAAGTCGGCGATCTCGGCCGTATGGCCCATGGCGCCGCGGTAGGCGTTCACGTTCTGACCCAGCAGAGTCACTTCCTTCACGCCCTGCGCAGCCAGGCCCGCCACTTCGACCAGCACATCGTCGAACGGCCGGCTCACCTCTTCGCCGCGCGTGTACGGCACCACGCAATAGCTGCAGTACTTGGAACAGCCCTCCATGATCGACACGAAGGCGGTGGGGCCTTCGACGCGCGCTGGCGGCAGGTGGTCGAATTTCTCGATCTCCGGAAAGCTGATGTCCACCTGAGGCCGGTCCTGCCGCTCGCGCGCGGCCAGCAGTTCGGGCAGGCGGTGCAGCGTCTGGGGGCCGAACACCACGTCCACGTAGGGTGCGCGCGCGATGATGGCCTCGCCCTCCTGGCTGGCCACGCAGCCGCCCACGCCGATCTTCACGCCGCGCGCCTTCAGGTGCTTGATGCGGCCCAGATCGGAGAACACCTTTTCCTGCGCCTTCTCGCGCACCGAGCAGGTATTGAAGAGGATCAGATCGGCCTGCTCGACGTCCTGCGTGGGTTCGTAGCCTTCGGCCGCGCCCAGCACGTCGGCCATCTTGTCCGAGTCGTACTCGTTCATCTGGCAGCCGAAGGTCTTGATGAAAACTTTCTTGGGGGTCATGGCGACCTCTGTGTTCGTCGTGGAAGGAAAGACGGGCGACGGCGGTGCGCCGGGCCATCGGCCCGCCAGCACCGCCGCACGGGCGGGGTCAGCGCGCCGAAGCGTTGCCCAGGCCGGGCAGCTGGTCGTAGGGTGTCTTGCCGTCGTCGCGCTTGGGGGCGTCCGCCTCGAAGCCGAACAGGAAGTTGCGCTCGGGCGTGGCGCCGGGGCGCTTGAGGGCGATCTCGGCCGGGGTGAGGATCCACACGTCATGGATCAGGCCGTGCGCCTCGCGCGTGTAGTTGACGATGAATTCGCGGCCGGACAGCGCGCCCGACATCACCAGCATGTTTCGGTCGTCACGGATGCGCGCCCCGGGCGACAGGCGCGCGGGCCGCCGGTCGATGAGCACGTCGGGTGCGGCGGTGACGATCAGCGTGCCGCGCAGGGCGCTGGCCGGGAATGCGCGCGACTGCGGCTCGGCGAGCTGGGCGCGGGCGACTGTGACCAGCATCAAGGCCGAGATCGCAGCCAGACCAGTCAGCGTGACGCGCCGGCGCGCAGGGCGGCATGAAGGAGTGGGGCAGCGGTTCATGGTGTCGATCCAGAGGCTGTGGTGGCAAGTGCGGCGCACGCTGCGCCGCTTCAGGGCGCGCCAGTGTACCCGCCGCGTTGGCCGCAGACCCCTGAAGGCCGCATTGGCGGGCGGTTTCGGCGCTGCTTGCCCCCTTTAATGCGCGGATTGCGCAAACTACCTAGTGTTTGTAGGCGAAAAGACTCTTGTACCTTTTGAAACTATTTCGTAGATTTTGAAAACTAAAGTGCAGGCGCTGACAAGTCACGGGAACCGCTCCGGTCGCCCGCGGTGGCCGTGTTTCTGGGGGTGACGTGAGGATCGCAATCCTTGAGGATGATGCGGCGCAGCTCGATCTGCTGCGCCATACGGTAAAGGCGCTGGGCTATGCGCCCCACGTGTTCAGCAGCGGTCAGGCGCTCATGCGCGCGATCGGCAGGGACACGTTCGACATGTTCATCCTCGACTGGGAATTGCCTGACACCACCGGCATCCAGATCCTGCGCTGGGTCCGCACCCAGCAGGGCATGCTGATCCCGGTGCTCATGATCACGCAGCGCTCGTCAGAGTCCGACATCATCGAAGGCCTCAACGCCGGCGCCGACGATTACATGGTCAAGCCCGTGCGCGTGCCCGAACTGATCGCACGCATCCGCGCCATGCTGCGGCGCGGCTACCCCGAGCCCGTGGGGGGCAACGAGGTCTTCGGCGCCTACCGCTTCGATTCCGGTGCGGGCGTGGTCGAGCTCGCGGGAGAGCGGATCGAGCTCAAGCAGCGCGAATTCGACCTTGCGCTCTACATGTTCCGAAAAGCCGGCCGGCTGGTGTCGCGCCAGCAATTGCGCGATGAAGTCTGGCGCCGCCAGGACGACAGCGATTCCCGCACCCTCGACGTCCACATGTCGCGCCTGCGCACCAAGCTGCGGCTGCGCAGCGAGCACGGCTGGCGCCTGCTGTCGGTGTACAGCCAGGGTTACCGGCTCGAGCAGGCGGCGCCTGAAGTCGCCACTCCCTGACGGGCGTCTCGATGCCTGTGCGGCTGGCCAAACGCTTTTCCGTGACCCGCTGGCTGGTCTTCAGCACGCTGCTGGTGGGCCTGGCCGCCGCGCTCGGCAGCGTTGGCGGCTTGGGCCGTGCCGACCTCGCCCTCACCGACAGCCTGCGGCTGTTCGACTCGCGCCCGCACCGTGACGACATCGTGGTGATCGCCCTCGACGACGCCAGCCTCGACGCGCTCGGGCCACTGCCGTGGAACGAGTCGGTGTACGAGCGCCTTTTCGATACCGTCGCCGAAGGCCAGCCGCGCGTGCTGGGCATGCTGATTCCCTGGAACCGGCGCTTCCTGTCCCCGCGTGCCGACGAGCGGGTACTGGCCGACGCAGTGGCCCGTGTACGCAACGTGGTGCTGCCGGTGCCGATGACCGGCGCGCGCGGCCGGGCGGCCGTGCCGCTGCCGCCGGTGCCGGTGCTGGCAGCAGCGGCCGAATCGGCCGGCCACGTGCGTGTGCAGCTCGACGCCGACGGCGTGGCGCGCTCCGTCTGGCTGCGCGAAGGACCGCCCGGCCAGGCGTGGGACCACATGGCGCTGGCGCTCTACCGCGCTGGGGCGGGCGACGTGGGACTCGTCACGTCCAACGGAGACGCCGGCGACCGTCCCTGGCAGCACCTGCCCGACGACAGCAGCGCCGACTGGCTGGCCGAAAACCGGCTGATCGTGCCGTTCCCGACCACGCCGGTGCGGCATTTCCCGCTGGTGGACGTGGTGGCCGGGCTGGTGCCGGCGGAGGAATTCCGCAACCGCTACGTCCTGGTGGGCAGCACCGCGCCCGGCGTGGGCAACGCCTTCGTCACGCCGGTGGCGGGCCGCGATTCGCTCATGGCCGAAACCGACATCGTCGCCGCCGTGCTGCAGTCGCTGCTCGAACAGCGCTATGTGCAGCCCGCCTCGCCGCGCCTGAATGCGTTGGTCAATGCGTTACCGGCCCTGGGCGCGGGGCTGGCGCTGGCGTTCCTGTCCACTGGGGCGGCGCTCGCGGCCCTGGGGGGGCTGGCCGTCGCCACGCTGGGGGCTACGGCGCTGCTGCCGGTCGCTACGGAAATCCAGATCTATCCGCTGGCGGGCCTGTTGGCCCTGCTGGTGGCATGGCCGCTGTGGCTGTGCGTGCGCCTTTTCACGGCGGTTCGCTCGCTGTCGGCCGAGATGGGCGAGATGGACGATTCGGTGTTCCCGTCGCAGCAGGATGCGCCGCCGGGCTCGGACATGATCGAGCGCCACATCGGCCGGCTGCACGAAGCCATCGAACAGTTGCGCAGCAGCCAGCGCCTGGTGGCCGACAGTCTGGACAGCGTGCCCGACGTGACGCTCATCGTCGATGGCGAAGGCCGCGTGCGCATCGCCAACGCGGCGGCGCTCCGCTACCTGCGTGCGGCCGGTGTGCGCGATGTGGTGGGCACGCGCATGGGCGACATCGGGCAATCCATCCTGCCCGACGATGCGCGCATGCGCGTGGCGGCACTGTTCACGCCCGAGCCTGCCGCAGAGGGCCGCACGGAAGTGATCGACCGCCAGGGCCGGGAGTTCCTGTTGCGGGTGATTCCGCGCACCCGCGACGGTCTGGGCGGCCAGTCATCCGAGGGCTGGATCGTCAGCCTGGTGGACATCCATACCGTGCGCGAGGCGCAGAAGCAGCGCGACGACGCCCTGCGATTCATCTCGCACGACATGCGCGCGCCACAGTCGTCCATCATCAGCCTGATCGAATTGCATCAGCGCGGGGCCGAGGAAGCACAGGACACGGCCCGCCTGCTCGAACGCATCCAGCGCTACGCTCGCTCGGCGCTCGATATGTCGGAAGATTTCATCCAGTTCGCCCGCGCCGAAGCCGGCAAGATCGAGCCCGAGCCCAACGACCTGCACGCGTTGCTGGAAGAGGCGGCCGACCTGGTCTGGCCGCGCGCCCGATCCCGCGGCATCCGCATCGAGTTGCCCGACGACGAATCTGTCGAGGCCATGGCCGTGTGCACCGTCGACCGCTCGCTCATGACGCGCGCCTTGATGAACCTGCTGGACAACGCCATCAAGTTCTCTCCTGAAGGCACGACGATCCACTGCGAGATCGCGCCCGAGCCCGCGCTGCATCCGGGCCAGCCGCCGCGCTGGCGCGTGTCGGTACGCGACCAGGGTCCGGGCCTGCCGGTGAGCGACACCGAGATCCTGTTCGAGAAGTTCCGGCGCGCGCAGATGCCTCACGCGCCGCGCATCGAAGGCGCCGGGCTGGGCCTGGCATTCGTGCGATCGGTGGTCCAGGCGCACGGCGGCACGCTGTCCGCGCTCAATTGCGCCGAGCAGGGTGCCGAATTCCGCATCTGCCTGCCGGCCAACGGCCTGCGCGGCTCGGCGGCCCCGGAATCATGAACAAACGTTTCCTGTCTGATAACAATGATTGCCGGCAGCATTAACAACTGTTGCCGACAAACCTGAGTCCTTCGTCCCTCCGCAGAATTCCTTCCATCCCGTGATCGACGCCGATCCGGGCGCGGCAAGTCGCCGCAGCCGGCCGCCCCGGGCGAGCCGGGCAGCCCACACGACAGGCAAGGAAGGAACGGACATGGACGATTTCGCAGACACGATCAGCATCGAGCGGCTGGTGACGATGAACGACTTCCAGGACACCATGATCATGGAAGACCTCATCGACGAGCCCGTGCACCTTCTGGTGGCGCGGCTGGCCGAAGACATCATCCCGACCGGACAGGCCGCCCGCCAGCACGTGCAGGCCCGTCCGCGCAGCACGCACCAGTCCAGCCGCGACGGCAGCCTCCACGGCCTGGCCGTGGAAGTGCTTGGCCGCGAGCGTGCGAAGAAGTGGGTGGGCCGCTGCGATGCGCTCGAGGCGCCCGTGCTCAACGCCTGGCTGCTGCGCCGCGCGCGCAGTGCCAAGCCGGTCGATTTCAGCGAAGCGGCGGCGGCGGTATGGGCATGAGGAGCGCCGCGCCGGGCGCAGCGTCCGGCACGCTGCGGCTGTACCGGCTGGCCACGGCCACGAGGCCCGCGCGGCAGGTCTGCATGGAGCCCGCGGTGCGCGCCGGCCAGTGGCATGAGGCAGGTGACCGCGTGTTGTATGGCTATGAATCCGAAGAACTGGCGGCGCTGTCGCTGTCGCACCTGACACTCGGCGTGGAACCGGCGCGGCTGGTGCACGAGCGCATCGAGCTGCCGGCCGATCCGTGGCTGCATGCCGAATTCAATGTGGCCGAGGATCCGCGCGCACGCCGCGCCATGGCCTCGCACGGCACGGCGCTGCCTCTGGTCAACCTGTGCGAAGTGCTGCGCGAGCGCAACCTGCTGGCCGTGTGGGTGCGCTCGCCCTACGTCACGCGCCAGCGCACGGTGCTGATCCACGTGGACCATCCGGATTTCGAGCGCGTGCGCATCCGTTCGCACGTGATGCCCGGCGAGCAGTTCTTCGCCCACGGCCCGTGCAGCGCCGAGCCCGACGACGCCTGGGCGCCGACCCAGATCCTGCGCCATGCGGCCGGTCCGCACGGGATGCGGCCATGAGCGCCGATCCGCTGCCCGAAGGCCAGCCACACGATCCCGCTCAGCCGCCAGACGATGCCACCCGCACTGGCGCGCCCGATGACGCGTCCGCACCCGAAACCCAGGCGGACATCGACGACGCGCTGACCCAGCTCGCGCGGCAGCTGTTCGCCGACAGCGGCTCGGTGCCGGAATGGGTGCAGGGTCGCGGCCAGCCGGGCCGCCCGCCGGCACGCGATGAAGGCCGGCTCCGTCGCACGTCGTCCGACGAGTCGCAGGACGGCTGATTCCCTGGTCGTCGCACGACGGCGGAAACGAAAAAGCGGCCCGGAGGCCGCTTTTGTCTTGCGTGGGTGCCTTGCAGGCAGCCGGTGGCGCAGGGCGCGTCAGGGACGGGCGAGGTGGCGGAACTTGATGCGCCCCTTGGTCAGATCGTAGGGAGAGAGTTCGACGGACACCTGGTCGCCGGCCAGCACACGGATTCGGTTCTTGCGCATCTTGCCGCCCGCGTAGGCGACGATTTCATGGCCGTTGTCCAGCACGACGCGAAAACGTGAATCGGGCAGCACCTCGTTCACCTTGCCGCGCATTTCAATCAGGTCTTCCTTCGACATTCCTGTGAGTCCTTTCGATGCGACGTGCCTTCGTCAGGTCCGGCCGCACCGGACGCCGGACATGCCCACCGCACCCGGCCGGCGACCACGGGGGCTGAGCCGGCGCCTCGACGCCTGTGCAGCAGGGGAGGGGGGTGGGGGAAAAGCCGGCCCGCGCCGCTGATAGAGCAGGCACGGGCCGGTAGATCTGGTGGCGCTTCACGGATTCGAACCGCGGACCTGTGGATTATGATTCCATCGCTCTAACCGACTGAGCTAAAGCGCCAAGCCCTCAATTATAGCCTGCGCCCGCAGGTTGCGCGCAAGCCCCCGGCGCGGGCCCGGTCGATCAGGCCGGCGCACCGGCCCCCCGCCTGCGTTCAACCGCCAGCCCGGGCCGTCGGCAGCCGGCCCAGTTCCTCGCGCACCAGACGCACGATCAGGCGGTCGAGCGATTCCACCGAATAGCCCGCCACGTCGTGCGACGTCTCGCGCCCCGGCCCGCTGCTGCCCGGGCGCGCGGCATCGGCGTAGGTCAGGAAGACGAAGCGCCCGCCCGTGTACTGGGCGATCTGGCGCTGGATGTACTCGCCCTGCCGGTCCAGCCCGCTGGCCGCCACACCGAACACCTTGATGCCCTTGCCCAGCGCGGCCAGCATGTCGCTGTCGTACTGCGGGCCGCCGTAGTCCAGATGAGGCGGAGCATCGGCCAGCAGCACCACCATGCGCGTGGTGCCTGCGCCGCGCCAGCTGAGCTGGTGCACGGTCTCGTGCAGCGCCTCGTTCATCGCTTCCGGGTAGTCGCCGCCGCCGGCGGCGCGCAACTTGTCCAGCGCGCCCTGGAAGGCGCCCAGATCGTTCGTGAAATCGTGGCTGCGCAGCAGGAAGGCGTCGCCCTTGTCGCGGTAGGCCACGAGGCCGAAGCACAGGTCGGGCCGGCTGGGCAGGCGCGACACCTCGCGGGCGATGTCGGCCAGGCTGGCCTTGAGCTTGCCGATCTCGTCGGCCATGGAGCCGGTGGCGTCGATCAGGAACACCAGGTCGAGCTGCGCGCGCGCGGGCAGCGCCGCGCCGGAAAGGGTCACTTCCACCGCGCTCTTCTGTCCGCGGCGCAGGAAGCCGCGCGCCTGCTGCGTGCCCTGGCGCACGGCCACTTCGTAGACCTGCGAGCGCATCGGATCGAACGCGTTCGGATGCAGCCAGACGCGGCCGCCCGTGTCGGTACGCGCCCACATCGCATGGCCCTGGGGCGCACGCACGGCCACTTCCGCGTCGGGCACGGGCCGGCCGGCGGCGTCCTTCACTTCGAGCAGGTAGCGCTCGCTCACGTCGCGCGCACGGTGTTCCACCTGCGTGCGGTCGCGGAAGGCAAGGTAGCCGGCGAAGTCGGCGTTGTCGTCGACCACGCCTGCGGTGACCTGCGGGCGCTGCGGCTGGGGCTGCGGCGCCGGGCGGCGGCCCGGCGGCAGGACGGATGGGGCGACAGCCGCCGCCATGTCTTCGGCCACGGCGGCGCGACCCGCGGGCGCCGCCAGTACCGGGGCGACCGGCGACGGCGCGGGCGAGGCTTCCATCACTTCGGCGCGCGAGCGGCGGGCGTCGCCGGACCGGCGTTCGAGCTCGCGTTCCTCCTGCGCGGCGCCGTCGCGGCCGGGGACCTCGCGGGTTTCGATCGGCCGGCGGCAGTCGGTGGCGCTGGGCGCCTGGAAGTCGGGCTTGTCGAGCACCGGCGGCCACGGCTGGATGGCGACCGGCGGCCGGGGCTGTGGCTTCGGATCGGGCCAGGCCGGGCCCGGCATCGGCGTGAGGGCCTGTGCCGTGCAGGCGGCCAGCAGCAGTTGCGTGCAGGCCAGCGCGGCCAGCCGGCGGACCGGGCGGCGTGCTGGGGCGTGGGCGAGGGTTGCGGAACGTGTCATCGGATCCTCCGGTGGGTGGTGATGCGGGATGACACGGGCGGGGGCCGCGGACGGGGTCGAACGGCGTGAATTATTTTTTCCGGCCGCCCATCGACCCCGTTGCCTCCCGCCGCGCGTGCAAGCTGGTGTGAGAATCCCCGCATGCCCGACGCTTCGCGCGACGACGACCAACTGATGCTGGCCTACGCCCGCGGCGACACCGCCGCTTTCGACGAGCTGTACGCACGCCACGAGAGCGCGCTGCTGCGCTTCGTGCGCCGCCTGCTGGGCCAACCGCTGGCCGCGCAGGCCGACGAGGTGTTCCAGGACACCTGGATGCGCATCATCGCGGCGCGTGCGGGCTACGTGGCGCGCGGCGACGGGGGTGGCGGCCGCGCGAGCTGGCGCACCTGGGCCTTCACCATCGCCCACCATGCGGCGATGGACCGGCTGCGCACCAGCGGGCGCGAAGTCACCCTGGAGATGGCGGACGACGCCGGCGATCCGATGGAATGGCTGCAGGCCTCGCTCGACATGAGTCATCCGGCCACCGAAGACGTGGCCTTCTGGCGCGCGGCCGGCCAGCAGTTGCTGGATTGCCTGGACGCCTTGCCCGATGTGCAACGCGCCGCATTCCTGCTGCACCACGAGGATGGCGCCTCGGTCGAAGACCTCGCGCGCCGGCTCGCCCTGCCGTTCGAGACTGCCAAGAGCCGGCTGCGCTACGCGCTGCAGAAACTGCGCGGCTGCATGCAGTCGTATCTTGTGGTGCTGGAGGCCCGGGTATGAGCGACGACCGGCCCGATGCCTCCCCGCTGCGCGATGCACGCCTGGTGCGCGCGCTCGAACACGCGCCCGACGCGCACCTGCGTCCCGACGGCGCCGTGCGTGCGGCCGTGCTGTCGGCCGCGCGTGAAGCCGTGGCGCCACCGGCCGCGCCCGTGCGGCCCGGCTGGCGCGCCTGGTTCGGCGGCGGCCGTGGCGCGGGGATGCCATGGAATGCGGCCTTTGCCACGCTGCTCGTCGCCGGCTTCGTCACCCTGTTGTGGCAGGGTGAGCCCGTCCCCGAGGCGCGCCTGGACACACCGCCGCCACCAGCGGCACCCGCCGCCGCGCCCGCCGAAGTGCCCGCGGCGCCGGGGGCAGCGTCGCCCGCACCGGCACCGGCACCGGCACCGGTTCTCAGGCCGGCGCCTCCATCGGCCGCGGAACGTGCGCGCGAAATGCGTGAAGCTGAAGCCTCGCGCCAGCGCCGTGCCGAGGCGCCGGCGATGCCAGCGGCGCCGCCAGCGGCCGCGCCCGCGCCCGCGCCGGCACGGCCATCGGGCGATGTTGCCGGTGCCGTCGGCGCCTCTGGTGCGGCTCCGGCCGTCGCGGAGTCGGCAAGTCCGGCGTCACCACCATCCCCCGCCACCCCGGCGCCAGCCGTCGTGGCGCCTGCACCCGCACCCGCTGCGACCGCGCGCTCCGCCGCCCCGATGGCCGCCCAGCGCCTCATGGCCGAAGCGGCCTTACCTGGCGACTGGACGCACGTGCGCATCGCGCAACCCGGCGGCGGTGTGGTGGCGCTGGATCGTTCGGCGGCCGGGTCACTGCCCGACCTGCTGCGTGCCCTGAGGCCGTCAGCTGACGCCCCCGGCGTGGCAGCCGATGCGGCTGCGCCCGCGCAGCGCATCGAACTGCGCCGGGGCGACGCCTTGCTCGGCACGCTGGAGCTGCAGGCGGACCGCTGGCGCTACCAGCCGCTGGCGGGCGACGTGCCGGCGCGCATGGGCCGGCTCGACGCGGCTGCGGCTGCTGCCTGGCGCGCCGAACTCGCACGCCTGGGGGCGCCGCGCTGAAGAGCCCGACCGCGCGGCCGCGCTCGCCGCGTACTCAGCTGTGGTTGAACGTGGCCTTGCGCTTGTTCATGAAGGCGTCCATGCCTTCCTTCTGGTCGGCGGTGGCGAACAGCGCGTGGAACAGCCGGCGCTCGAACATCACGCCATCCGACAGCGAGCCTTCGAACGCCCGGTTGACCGATTCCTTGGCGGCCATCACCGCCAGCTGCGAGAACTCGCTGATCTGCAGCGCGGCGCCCAGCGCCTCGTCCATGAGTTTCTCCAGCGGCACCACGCGCGACACCAGGCCCGCGCGCTCGGCTTCGGTGGCATCCATCATTCGGCCGGTGAGCGCCATGTCCATGGCCTTGGACTTGCCCACCGCGCGCGGCAGGCGCTGCGTGCCCCCGGCGCCGGGAATCACGCCGAGCTTGATCTCGGGCTGGCCGAACTTCGCGTTGTCCGCCGCGATGATGAAGTCGCACATCATGGCCAGCTCGCAGCCGCCGCCCAGGGCAAAGCCGCTCACCGCCGCGATCACCGGCTTGCGCACGCTGCGGACGGTTTCCCAGTTGCGCGTGATGTAGTCGCCCTTGTAGACCTCGGAGAAGGTGTAGGTGGCCATGGCGCCGATGTCGGCGCCGGCGGCGAACGCCTTCTCGCTGCCCGTCACGATGATGCAGCCGATGCCGTCGTCGGCATCGAAGGCCTTGAGCGCGGCGCCCAGCTCGTCCATCAGGGCGTTGTTGAGCGCGTTGAGCTGCTTGGGCCGGTTGAGCGTGACGATGGCCACCTTGCCTTCCGTGCGCACGACGATGTTCTCGTAGGTCATGGGTGAAGTCTCCTGCCAAAAAAACCGATTGTGGGGGAAAGCTCAGTGCACGAGCGAGACCAGGAAGGCCACCGAAGCGATGCCCATCAGCGCCGTGGCCAGCCAGCCGCCCAGGCGCAGCCGCCGGCCGATCGCGAAGCGTCCCATCAGCGCCTTCGATGCCGCCATGTGCATGGTGACGACCATGATGGGAACGGCCGCGATACCGTTGAGCACGGCGGCCCAGAGCAGTTCCTGCACCGGATCGACGTCGTTGAGATTGAGGGCCACGCCCACCACGACGGACGCGATCAGCACCGCGTAGAAGCCGCGTGCCTGCGCCGTGGTCTTCTCCAGGCCCGCGGGCCAGCCCAGCGCCTCGGCCATCGCATAGGCCGAAGAGCCCGCCAGCACCGGCACTGCCAGCATGCCGGTGCCGATCAGTCCGGCGGTGAACAGCAGGTAGGCCATCTCCCCGACCAGCGGGCGCAGCGCCTGGGCGGCCTGCTCGGTGGTGTCCACCTGCATGATGCCGTGGCTGTGCAGCGCCAGCGCGGCCGTGAGCATGATGCAGAACGCGATCACGTTGGAGAACAGCATGCCGGCCCAGGTGTCGATGCGGATGCGCCGGAGGTGGGCGCGGGCGTCGCGTGTGCCCATGTCATGCGGCCCGGCCTCGCCGCGCAGCGCGTGGCCTTCGGCCTCCTGGCTGGCCTGCCAGAAGAAGAGATAGGGGCTGATGGTGGTGCCCAGCACGGCGACGATCATCATCCAGTAGTCGCGGCCGGCCGACAGGTGCGGCACCAGGCTGTCGGCGAAGACGCGGCCCCAGTCGATGCCGCCGGCGAACAGCACGGCCGCATACGCCAGCAGGCTGAGCGTGAGCCCCTTGAGGACCGGCGAATAGCGCGACAGCGGCAGGAACACCTGCAGCCCCAGCGACACCAGCGCGAAGCCGATCAGCCACAGGTGCGTCGAGCCCCCGGCCAACAGGTGCGCGGCACTGGCCATGGCGGACAGGTCGGCGCCCAGGTTGATGGTGTTGGCCACCACCAGCAGCATCACCACGGCCGCCACCAGCGGCGCCGGATAGCGCTCTCGCAGGTTGGCCGCCAGGCCGCGTCCGGTCACCCAGCCGATGCGCGCGCTCACCAGCTGGATCGATGCCATCAGCGGCAGCGTGAGCACCGTGGTCCAGAGCATGCCGGTGCCGAACTGCGCGCCCGCCTGGGTGTAGGTGGCGATGCCGCTGGGATCGTCGTCGGCGGCGCCCGTCACCAGCCCGGGACCGAGCGACTGGATCAGGCCCGCGCGGGGCCGCTGGCCTTGTTGTTCTTCATCCTGCATCGGTGGACCTCGTGGCGACTTGGCTCGAGCTTAAGCGCCGCCGCGCCTGCCGTCTTACGCCAGGCTGAGACAGCGTCGGCCGGGTACGGGAAAACCCAAGCAATAATTCGCCAACCGATCGGTTGGCGAACCGCTCTTTGATGCTAGATTGCCGTCAAGGAGACAAGCCCGATGACCGAACCCGCCGTCACGTATGCGGTGCATGGCGCCGTGGCCGTGGCCACGCTCAACCGGCCGCAGGCGCTCAACAGCTTCACGCGGCAGATGCACGAGGATCTGCGCGCCGCCTGCGACCGCGCCGAGGCCGACGAAGCCATCCGCGCGCTGGTCATCACCGGCGCCGGCCGCGGCTTCTGCGCGGGCGCCGATCTGTCCGAGTTCGATTTCGCGCCCGGTCCCGGCCTGGTGGAGCGGGCCGACCCCGGCCCTGTGATCGAGCAGAACTTCAACCCCACCGCGCGCCGCCTCATGGGATTGCGCCTGCCCACGGTGGCGGCCGTCAACGGTGTGGCGGCGGGCGCGGGCGCCTCGCTGGCGATGAGCTGCGACCTGGTGGTCGCCAGCAGTGGCGCCAGTTTCATCCAGGCCTTCAGCCGCATCGGCCTGATCCCCGACGCGGGCGGCAGCTGGCTGCTGCCGCAGCGCGTGGGGCTGGCGCGCGCGCTGGGGCTGGCGATCACCGGCGACAAGCTCACGGCCGCGCAGGCCCAGCAGTGGGGCCTGGTGTGGGAGGTGGTGGAAGGCGACGGCGCGCAGTGCGTGCAGGCGGCGCTGGCCATTGCCGGACGGCTGGCCGCCATGCCCACGCGCGCGCTGGTGGCCACGCGCCAGCTCATGCGCGAGGGTGCCACGCGCACGTGGGACGAACAGCTCGATGCCGAGCGCGACATGCAGTCGGCGCTGGGGCGCACGCACGACTACATCGAAGGCGTCACCGCCTTCCTTGAAAAGCGCGCGCCGCGCTTCAGGGGCGAATGATGGGCGCACCCCTGACACCCGACGAACGCGCGCGCCGCGTCGGCGAGGCGATGTTCGCGGACGACCATGCCTCGCGCGAGACCATGGGAATGACGCTGGTGTCGTGCTCGCCCGGCCGCGCCGTCATGCGCATGGAAGTGCGCGAGCTGCACCTCAACGGCCACCGCATCTGCCACGGCGGCTTCATCTTCACGCTGGCCGATTCCACCTTCGCCTTCGCGTGCAACAGCTACAACCGCGCGGCGGTGGCGGCCGGCGGCAGCATCGAATTCCTGCGCCCGGGCGAACTGGGCGACGTGCTGACCTGCGAGGGCGCCGAGCAGGTGCTGTCGGGCCGGCACGGCATCTACGACATGCGCGTGACCAACCAGCGCGGCGAAACCGTCGCTCTGCTGCGCGGCAAGAGCGCGCAGATCCAGGGCACCGTCTTCCACGAGGAGCCATCCCCATGACCGCCAGCTTTGCGCTCGAGCCGATCGAGCGGGCATCCACCGACGAACTGCGCGCGCTGCAGCTCAAGCGCCTGAAGGCCACGCTCTCGCATGCGTGGCGCAACTCGCCCGTCTACCGCGCCAAGTTCGATGCGGCCGGCGTGCATCCCGACGACTGCCGGACGCTGGCCGACCTGGCGAAGTTTCCGTTCACCACCAAGGCCGACCTGCGCGACAACTACCCCTTCGGCCTGTTCGCCGTGCCGCGCCAGCAGTGCGTGCGCCTGCATGCCTCCAGTGGCACCACAGGCAAGCCCACCGTGGTCGGCTACACGCGCAACGACATCGAGATGTGGTCGCACTGCATGGCCCGCAGCCTGCGCGCGGCGGGTGCGCGGCCCGGCGACCTGGTGCACGTGAGCTACGGCTATGGCCTCTTCACCGGCGGCCTGGGTGCGCACTACGGCGCCGAGAAGCTGGGCCTCACCGTCGTGCCCTTCGGCGGCGGCCAGACCGAGCGACAGGTGCAGCTCATCAACGATTTCCGTCCCGACATCGTCATGGTCACGCCCAGCTACATGCTCGCCATGGCCGACGAGTTCGAACGCCAGGGCATCGATCCGGCCGGCACCAGCCTGCGCCTGGGCATTTTCGGCGCCGAACCCTGGACCAACGACATGCGCGCCGCCATCGAACGGCGCATGGGCATAGACGCCGTGGACATCTACGGTCTCTCGGAAGTCATCGGCCCCGGCGTTGCCAACGAGTGCGTGGAGACCAAGGACGGCCCCACCATCTGGGAAGACCATTTCTTTCCCGAGATCGTCGATCCGGCCACCGGCGAGCCCGTGGCCGATGGCGAGATCGGCGAGCTGGTCTTCACCAGCCTGACCAAGGAAGCCCTGCCCATCATCCGCTACCGCACGCGCGATCTCACACGCCTTTTGCCCGGCACGGCGCGCACCATGCGCCGCATGGAGAAGATCACCGGCCGCAGCGACGACATGATGATCGTGCGCGGCGTGAACGTGTTCCCCACGCAGATCGAGGAACTCATCCTGCGCCAGCAGGCGCTGGCGCCGCACTACCAGTGCGTGCTCTCGCGCGAAGGCGCCATGGATTCGCTGGCCGTGGTGGTGGAAGTGCGCGCCGGCCTCTCGCACGACACACCGGCCGCGCGGCAGGCCATGGTCGACCTGCAGCATGACATCAAGGCCTACGTGGGCACGACCGCGCGCGTTGAGGTGCGGCCCGAGGGCAGCATGGAACGCAGCATGGGCAAGGCCAAGCGGGTGCTGGATCTGCGGCCGCGCTGAGCGCTCCGGCGACCGGAAGGCCGCTCAGTCCAGCCAGCCGCCCAGCGCCTTCGCGTCGCGCGGCGACAGCCGCCACGTGGTGGTGCCTTGGGGCAACTCGACGGGCAGGCGCAGCAGGCGTTTGTCGCGCGCGACGATGGCCGTGATACGCCGCGCCGCCGTCCCGGCGTACAGCGCGATGTCGTCGAGCCGGCCGATGCGCCAGCCCTGCGGCTCGGCGCCGCGGCGCGCGGGCAGCTCGATGCCCAGCCATTCGTCGCCGGCCGCCAGGCCCGCCTGCTGGCCGGCGCCGCCCGAAAGCACCATCTTCACCTGCACGGCCTGGCCTTCGGTCACGCGCAGGCCGAGTGCCTGCGCCATCTGCGCCGGGTCGTCGTGCACCTGCGCGCCGTTCTTCTCCAGCAGTTGGCGCAGCGGAAGTTCTTCGGTGCCGTGCACCCAGGCCGCGATCTCGCGCGTGAAGGCGCGACCACCGACCTCTTCGAGCACGGCGGCGAAGTCGGCCTCGGTCATGGGGCCGGCCTTGCAGCGCTGCCACAGCCCGCGCATCACATCGTCGAGCGTGCCGCGCCCTTCGGCGCGCAGCGTGAGGTCGAACGCCAGGCCCACCAGCGCACCCTTGGTGTAGTAGCTGACAGTGGCGTTGGGTGTGTTCTCGTCCTGCCGGTAGTACTTGACCCAGGCGTCGAAGCTGGCCTGCGCCACCGACTGCACGAAGCGGCCTGGCGTCTGCAGCACCTGGTTGGCCGTCTTGCCCAGGAGGCGCAGGTACGTGGCATCGTCGATCAGTCCGGTGCGCCGCAGGAAGAGGTCGTCGTAGTAGCTGGTGAAGCCTTCGAAGAACCACAGCAGCTGGCTGTAGTTCTCGGCGTCGTAGCGATAGGGCGCGAACTCGGCCGGCCGCAGGCGCTTGACGCTCCAGGTGTGGAAGTACTCGTGGCTGACCAGGCCCAGCAGCGTGGTGTAGCCATCGCTGATGCGCGCGTCGCCCCGGCGCGGCAGGTCGCGCCGGTCGCAGATCAGCGCGGTGGAATTGCGGTGTTCGAGGCCGCCATAGCCGTCGTTCACCGCATTGAGCATGAACACGTAGCTCTTGAACGGCGGACGACGGGAGCCGTGCCAGAAGCGGATCTGTGCTTCGCAGATGCGGCGCGTGTCGCGCAGCAGGCGCTCACCGTCGAAAGAGGCGGGCGCACCGGCCACGACGAAGCGGTGGGCCACGCCGCCTGCCTTGAAGCGGCCGCTCCAGAATGCGCCCATCTCGACGGGACAGTCGGCCAGTTCGTCGTAGTCCTGCGCCACGTAGCTGCCGAAGCCACGCGAATCGACGGAGGCCGGCGTGAGACCGGTGGCCAGCTCCCAGCGCGGCGTGCCACGCGGCAGGCGGGGCGGGGGCAGCTCGATGGCGTGCAGGCCGCCGTGCTGGCCTTCCACGCGCAGGCACAAGCTGGTCGGGTTGAAGAAGCAGCGGCTCTCGTCGAGCCAGGCGGTGCGCACCGAGTTGTCGAAGGCGTACACCTCCCAGGACAGCTCCAGTGGCCTGGACGGGTCGGCCTTCACGCGCCAGCGCGCCTTGTCGAGCTGCTCCACGGCAAGTTCGTTGCGTCCCTGGCGCGCCACCAGGCGCTGCAGGTGGCGTGAGAACTCACGCACGAGATAGCTGCCCGGAATCCAGACCGGCAGCGACAGCTCGGTGACAGCCTGCGGATGGTCGATGCGCAGGCTGGCGTGCAGCAGGTGCTCGTGCGTGCTGCCGATCTCGATGCGGTAGTGCAGCGCCGCCGCGCCCTGTGCGCGCCCCGCCATCACTTGCTGGAGCTGGCGAGTTGCGCCTCGACCTGGGTGGCGCTGATGGCGCCGGGGATGCGCGTGCCGTCGGAGAAGATCAGCGTGGGCGTGCCGGTGATCTTGTACTTGCGGCCGAATTCGACGTTGCGCTGCAGCGCGGCCGGATCGCAGGCACCGCTCACGGGCGGAATGGCGGCCTCACGCACCATGTAGTCCTGCCACACGCGGCCCTTGTCCTTGGCGCACCAGATGGCGCGGCTCTTTTCGACGGAGTCCTGGCCCAGGATGGGATAGAGGAACATGTGGATGGTGACGTTGTCCACCTTCTGCAGGTCGCGCTCGAAGCGCTTGCAGTAGCCACAGTTGGGGTCTTCGAACACAGCCAGCTTGCGCTTGCCGTTGCCGCGCACGATGGTGAACGCATCCTTCATGGGCAGCGACGCGAAATCGACGGCGGTGAGCTTGGCGATGCGCTCCTCGGTCAGGTCGCGCTGCTCCTTCGTGTCGATCAGGCTGCCCTGGATGAGGAAGTTGCCCTGGGCGTCGGTGTAGAAAATTTCCGAGCCGTTGACGCGTACCTCGAACAGGCCCGGCATGGGGGCGGGCGTCACTTCGTCGATGGACGGCATGCGCGGCAGGCGCTCGGCCAGGTTCTTGCGGATCACGGCCTCGTTGGCCAGCGCGCCCACGCTGAAGGCGAAGGCCGCGCAGGCCAGGACGAGTCGTTGGTGGAATTTCTTCATGGTGTCTTGTAGCCCGATATCCAGTGCCGGCACCGTGCCGGCGGTCGCAGCGCCCGTCTCGCGCACCGGTGGCTTCAGCGCAGGCCCATCGCCTGCCGCGCCACCTGCCGCTTGATCCAGCCGCTCTGATCGAATCCCTTCATGCCCCAGTTGCGCAGCCCGGGCAGCGGCCCGTCATCGCGCGAAAACAATTGCTGCAACCCGTCGGTGGCCAGCGTCATCGGCAGCACGCCGGCAGCGCGGGCCCGCGCGTATTGCCGCAGCAGGCGTTCGTCGTCGGGGCCGCGCCAGAAGGCGCGCTCGTGCATCACCTTCGCCAGTTCGGCCGCATCGGCCAGCCCGAGGTTGAGTCCCTGGCCGGCCAAGGGGTGCATGCTGTGCGCCGCATCGCCGGCCAGCGCGAAAGCGCCAGCCGCCGTGCGGCCCACCCAGCGGCTGGCCATGGCGCGCTGCAACGGCCAGGCCACGCGTTCGGACGCGAGTTCGATCGCGCCCAACTCGCCATGGCTGGCCTGATGCAGCGCGGCCGCGAAGGCCGCCGGGTCTTGCGCCAGCAATTGCGGCACCCGATCCTTCGGAACTGACCACACCATCGCCACCGAGTTCCCGCCCGGTCCGCCGAGCGGCAGCAAACCGAGCACCGAGCGGTCTTCGAACCATTGCCGGGCCGCCTGGGCGTGCGGTTTTTCACACAGCAGGCGCGCAGCGATCGCGCCCTGGGGGTAGGGCGTGACGTTGTATTCGACGCCGAACTCGGCGCGCGTCTGGCTCGCCCGGCCTTCGCACACCACCGTCAGGCGGGCCGGCACGGGCTCTTGCACCATGTCGATGTGCGAGTGGTAGCGGACGGCGGCGGCCAGGCGCTCCTCGAGCGCGGGCACGTCGACGATCCAGGTGAGCGCCTCGACCTGTTGCCGGCCGGCACTGAAGTGCACCGTGCCGCCTCCATCGCCGTGCACCACCATGTCGAGCACGGGTGTGGCCAGCGTCTCGTCGGGCCACACGCGCAGATCCTGCAGCAGCGTCCGCGAGGCCGCGTTGAGCGCATAGGCGCGCACGTCGGGCCGGGCTTGCGGTTCGGTGGGCGCTTCCACCAGCGCCACGCGCCAGCGTTCGCGCGCCAGCAGCAGGGCCACGGTGCGGCCGACGATGCCAGCGCCGCGGATGCAAATGTCCACATTCGAAACCATCGCGGCATTGTAGGAGGCGGCACAATCGTGCGGGATGGCCCCGCCGATGCCCTGCCTGCCATGGCCGTCTTTCCTTCCACCCGCATGACCTCCCTCAAACGCTCCCTTGCCTGGACGCTCGCCATCGTGCTGGGCGTGCTGCTGCTGGCCGGTGCAGCGCTGGCCATCTTCGTCGCTACCTTCGATGCCAACCGCTACAAACCGCAGGCCGTCGAATGGATGCGCACGCACTACGACCGCGAGCTGGCCATCGACGGTCCGCTGGCACTCCGGATCTGGCCGCGCCTGGCGCTCTCGGCGCAGGGCGTGCGGCTCTCGGGCGCGGGCCGCACGGGCGACTTCGCCGCCGTGGCGGGCGCCGATGTGGCGCTGGAACTGCTTCCCCTGCTGCGCGGCGAGGTTCGCGCCGGACGCGTCAGCGTGCACGGCGTGCGCCTGTCGTACCTCCGAGATGCGCAGGGCCGCAGCAACGTGGACGACCTGCTCGCGCCGGCCGCGACTGAACCGGCTGCGGCCCCCGGCACCGCGCCGTCAGGGCCCGTAGCGATCGACGTGGCGGGCGTCGACCTGCGCGACGCCGTGCTGCATGTGAAGGACGACCTCGGCGGCGTGGCCGGCACCCTGACGCTGCAACGCCTGCAGGCCGGCCGCATCGCGCCGGGTGTGCAGACGCCGGTGGAGCTCCAACTGGCGCTGGACCTGTCCCAGCCCGCCATCCGTGGCGACCTGTCCGGCCGCACGCAGCTGAGCCTGGCCGCCCAGCCGGCCCGCGGCGGCGCGCCGGCTGCCACAGTGGTCACGCTGGGCGAATCCAGCCTGTCGTTCAAGGGCACGGCGGCCGACGTGCAGGTGGCGCGCGCCGAGATCGGCCTGGCCGGCACCGCCTACGCGGCCGACAGCCACACCACCACCGTGCAAGGCCTCAGGCTCGCGCTGGAAGCGGCGCTGCCCGGTCTGGGCGCGCAGACGCTGGAGCTGCAGGGCTCGGCCGCGGCCTCGCCACGCCGCGCCGACTGGCAACTGCAGGGCCGCTGGCGCGCGCCGGGCAACGACGGGCCGATCTCCACCAGCGGCCGATACGCCATCGACACCGGAACCATCGATGCCCGGGCCGAACTGCAGTCGCTCGACCTCGATGCGCTGCGCGCGGCGCCGGCGGCAGCAGCGTCTGCGGCGCCTGCTCCCGCTGCGCCGGCTGCTGGCAGCCCGGCCGCGGCCAGCGGCGACGCCGCGCCGGTGGATCTGCGCCCGGCCACGCTGCTCAAGGGCACCGTGCAGGCGAAGCTGGGCACGCTGGTGGCCAGCGGCATCCGTTTCTCCGACATGGCCGTCACGCTCAGGGGCGACGGCCGGGCGCTCGACGCCGCGCCGTTCAGCGCGCGGGTGTGGAACGGCCGTATCGAAGGCCGCGCGCGCGCCGAGGCCGCCGCCTCGCGCCTGACGCTCGCGGCCACGGCCAGCGACATCCGCATCGAGCAGGCCATGGCCGACCTCTCGGGCCGCGATACGGTGCGAGGCACCGGCCGGCTCGAGCTCGACCTGAACACGCGCGGACAGACCGTGGGCCAGCTCAAGTCGCAACTGGCCGGCCGCGCGGCCGTCCAGCTGCGCGATGGCGCCGTCAAGGGCTTCAATCTGGCCGAGCTCGGCCGCAAGGCCAAGGCCGCGCTGGCCCTGAAGAAAGACGACTACGAAAAGGCCAGCGCCACCGCGCAGACCGATTTCTCCGAGATCGCGATGAGCTTCGCCATCGCCCAGGGCATCGCGCGCAGCAGCGACCTGGCCGCGAAGAGCCCCTACCTGCGCGTGGGCGGCGAAGGGCAGATCGACATTCCGCGCTCGGCCATCGACTACACCGCCTTCGTCACCGTGACCGACACCTCCAAGGGCCAGGGTGGAGCCGAACTGGCGGCGCTCGATGGCATCCGCCTGCCGGTGCGCCTCACGGGTCCGCTCGACGCCATGCAATACCAGGTGCAATGGTCGGCCGTGGGCGGCGCCATCGCCAAGGAGGCGGTGAAGCAGAAACTGGAAGAAAAGCTCGGCCTCGACTCGCAGGAGAAGAAGGACGCGCTGAAGGAAAAAGCCCGCGAGAAACTGAAAGGACTCTTCAGATGAGTGACGCTGTACGTGACGTGACGGCGACCATTGCCCGCCTGTTCGTCTACCCCATCAAGTCCTGCGCGGGCGTGGAGGTGCGCGAGGCCGTGCTGACCGAGACCGGCCTCGAATTCGACCGCGCCTGGATGCTGGTGGACGAGGCGGGCGTATTCGTCACCCAACGCGAGCTGCCGCGCATGCAGCTCATCCGGCCGCAGCTCAAGCACTTCGACATGGTGCTGCGAGCGCCCGGCATGCTGGCGCTGCACATCTCCCTCAACGAAGTCGAAGAGCCCGTGCGCGTGAAGATCTGGGGCGACGAGGTCGCCGCCTACGACATGGGCGATGTGGCCGCGCAGTGGTTCAGCGATTTCCTGGGCCAGCGGCTGCGTCTGGTGCGCTTCGACCCCGAGTTCAAGCGCCGCTCCAGCCGCAAGTGGACGGGCGATGCCGAAGCCTTCAACCAGTTCAATGACGGCTATCCGGTGCTGGTCACCAGCGAGGCTTCGGTGGCCGGGCTGAACGAGCGCCTGGCTGCGGCGGGCCGGTTGCCCGGCGGCCAGCCCGTGGGCGTGGAGCGCCTGCGGCCCAACATCGTGCTGGCCGGTGTCGAGGCGCACGACGAAGACCGGCTCGACCTGTTCACCGTGGAGACCGGCGAGGGCGCCGCCACGTTGCGGCCGGTCAAGCCCTGCGTGCGCTGCCCGATCCCCGACATCGACCCCGCGACTGCCACCGTCAGCCCCGAAGTGGGCGACATGATGCGCACCTACCGCGCCAACGCCCGCATGGACGGCCGCATCACCTTCGGCACCAATGCCATCGTGATCGAGGGCGTGGACCGCGTGTTGCGCGTGGGGCAGGCCGTCAGCGCCGACTACGTGTTCGAGTGACGATGGCCGACGACCTGCCCGCCCCCGCTCAACCCGTCCCGCCGGCCCAGCCACGCAACCCGCTGCACGGCCTCACCCTCGAAGCCATCGTCAATGCGCTGGTGGCCCATTACGGCTGGGACGAGCTGGGCCGGCGCATCCCCGTGCGCTGCTTCACGCACGAGCCCAGTGTGTCGTCGAGCCTGCGGTTCCTGCGCAAGACGCCGTGGGCGCGGGAGAAAGTCGAAGGGCTCTACCTTTTCATGCTGCGCGATACGCGCCGGGGCGGCCGGTAAAATCGCAGGTTCGCCGCTTTTCGCGACCGCTGCGGCCCCTCTTCTCCGTCTTCCCTGAAAGCCCCCGACCATGAGCCTCCAATGCGGCATCGTCGGCCTGCCCAACGTGGGCAAGTCCACCCTCTTCAATGCCTTGACCAAGGCCGGCATCGCGGCTGAAAACTATCCGTTCTGCACCATCGAGCCCAACGTGGGTGTGGTCGAGGTGCCCGATCCGCGGCTCAAGGCCCTCAGCGACATCGTGCAGCCCGAGCGCGTGGTGCCCGCCATCGTCGAGTTCGTCGACATCGCCGGCCTGGTGGCCGGGGCGAGCACCGGCGAAGGCCTGGGCAACAAGTTCCTGGCCCACATCCGCGAAACCGACGCGACCGTCAACGTCGTGCGCTGCTTCGACGACGAGAACGTGATCCACGTGGCCGGCCGCGTCGACCCGATCTCGGACATCGAAGTCATCCAGACCGAGCTGTGCCTGGCCGACCTGTCCACTGTGGAAAAGGCGTTGCACCGCCACACCAAGACGGCACGTTCGGGCGACAAGGAGGCGATCAAGCTCGTCGGCCTGCTCGAACGCTGCCAGAAGGCACTCAACGAGAACATCCCGGTGCGTGCGCTGCAGTTCAGCAAGGAAGAACTGCCGCTGGTGAAGTCGTTCACCCTCATCACTGCCAAGCCCGCCATGTTCGTGGGCAACGTGAGCGAGGATGGCTTCGAGAACAATCCCTATCTCGACCGGCTGCGCGAATACGCCGCGAAGCAGAACGCGCCCGTGGTGGCCATCTGCGCCAAGATCGAGGCCGAACTGGCCGACATGAGCGACGAAGACAAGCGCATGTTCCTCGCCGAAATCGGCCAGGAGGAGCCGGGCCTCGATCGCCTGATCCGTGCGGCCTTCAAACTGCTTGGGCTGCAGACCTACTTCACCGCGGGCGTCAAGGAAGTTCGCGCCTGGACCATCCGCATCGGCGACACCGCGCCCCAGGCCGCCGGCGTCATCCACGGCGATTTCGAACGCGGCTTCATCCGTGCACAGACCATCGCCTTCGACGACTACATTGCCTTCAAGGGCGAGAACGGTGCCAAGGACGCGGGCAAGATGCGCAGCGAGGGCAAGGAATACGTCGTCAAGGACGGCGACGTGCTGAACTTCCTGTTCAACGTCTGAGGGCTCGTCGCGCGGGTCGCCGATCCCGTCCCGGGCCGCTACTGCAGTTTGCGTCCCGGCTTGGCGGGGGCAGCCAGGCTGGGCGGCAGCTGTCGCTGCTGCGTGCTGCGCAGCATCGATTCCATCGACGCCGTGAGCCGGTCGGCCGCCTCGGCCACCTCACGGGCCTGGCGCACGGCATTCATGGCCAGTTCCAGCACCACGGCGGCCTCGATCTTCTCCCGGGGCGAATGGGCGCGATCCAGGGCGGCCTCGGCGGCTTCCTGCGCGTCGTTGGCACGCTCGACCGAGGCGCGTGCCGCGGCCGGAGCTTGCGCGACCGACACCGTCAGGTCCTGCGCCGTCACCGTCATCTGTGCGGCCGCTTCGCGCGCCTGCTCCAGCTTCAGGCGCGCTTCACGGAAGGCGCTGTAGTCATCGATGACCCGAACGGCCAAGTCGAGCCCCGCATGACGGGAAACGCTGCGGCGCAACTGCTGCAGTTGATCGGTGTCGTAGCCCAGCAGCGATGCAAGGATGGTCTGCGCCGACAGTGAGTCGGCGCGCGACCACTGCAGCGCGAGATCGTCGAAGTCCATGAGAACTTCCTCCTTGTCATCGTGAAGACACGACAGCAAGGTTACCGACCCATGCGGGGCCGCGCCGTCGGAGGCGGCTGACATGCCATGTCAGAACGCCCCACCTATCCAGGTAGAGCGCCTTCCACCAGGAACCGCACTTTGCGCTCGCCACGCCATTCGTCGGCATCCAGCCGGAAGGCCAGCACCACGCGGGCGGGCAGGGCGTCGGTGTGGCCGAACCAGATGGCGTCCACCGGCTGGCCCTGGTGCCTGAGCTTGAGAGCCAGATGCTTCTCGCCCACCAGGCGCTGCGACACCACCTCCACTTCCTCGCTGAAGGTGGGCGGCGCAAAGCCCTGGCCCCAGACCTCGCGGTGCAGCGTGTCCACCACGTCGATGCGGCGGTACTCGGGCGCAAGCGGGCCGTCGGTGTCGAGCCGGCGCGTGAGCGTGGCGGCGTCGAGCCATTCGCGCGCGACCTGGGCGAGTGCCCGCTCGAAGGTTTCGAAATGCTCCGCGGCGATGGTGCAGCCGGCCGCCATGGCGTGGCCGCCGAAGCGCAGCAGCACGCCGGGGTGGCGCTTGGCGACGAGGTCCAGCGCATCGCGCAGGTGAAAGCCGGGGATCGAGCGCCCCGAGCCCTTGAGCTCATGTCCCTTGCCCGGCGCCTGGCTGGCGGCGAAGACGAACACGGGGCGGTGCATGCGGTCCTTCAGCCGGCTGGCGACGATGCCGACCACGCCTTCGTGGAAGTCGGGGTCGAACACGCTCACGGCCGGCGGCGGACTGGCACCGTCCTCGAACAGCGACTCGGCTGCCAGCATGGCCTGCTCGCGCATGCCGCCCTCGATCTCGCGGCGCTCGCGGTTGATGCCGTCGAGCATGCGGGCGAGTTCGTCGGCGCGCGCGGCGTCGTCCGTGACGAGGCACTCGATGCCCAGCGTCATGTCGGCCAGGCGGCCGGCGGCGTTGATGCGCGGGCCCAGCGCGAAGCCGAAGTCGAAGGTGGTGGCCACGCGCGCATCGCGCCCGGCGGCGCGGAACAGGGCGGCCAGGCCGGCGGGCATCTGCCCCATGCGGATGCGGCGCAGACCTTGCGCGACGAGGCGGCGGTTGTTGGCGTCGAGCTTGACGACGTCGGCCACCGTGCCTAGCGCGACCAGCGGCAGCAGCGCATCGAGCTTCGGCTGCCCGGCTGCATCGAAAGCACCGCGCGCGCGCAACTCGGCCCGCAGCGCCAGCAACACGTAGAACATCACGCCCACGCCGGCGATGCACTTGCTCGGGAAGCCGCATTCCGGGTGGTTGGGATTGACCACCACATCGGCTGAGGGCAGCACGACGGTGCCATCCACCGCGGCGGGCAGGTGGTGATCGGTCACCAGCACCGACAGGCCCAGCGCCTGCGCATGCGACACGCCGTCGAAGCTCGCGATGCCGTTGTCCACGGTGACGAGCAGGTCGGCGCCGCTGGCCTTCACCCGATCGGCGATGGGGGGCGTGAGGCCATAGCCGTCCGTCACGCGGTCGGGCACCAGATAGTGCACGCGCTTAGCGCCCAACAGGCGCAGGCCGCGCAGCGCCACGGCGCAGGCGGTGGCGCCGTCGCAGTCGTAGTCGGCCACGATGCAGATCGAGCGGTCGGCCGCGATGGCGTCGGCCAGCAGCACGGCGGCCTCGCTTGCGCCGCGCAGCTGCGGCGGCGGGATCAGCTGGGCCAGGCTGTCGTCGAGCTCGGCCGGTGCGGTGACGCCGCGCGCCGCATACAGACGCGCGAGCAGGGGATGGATGCCCGCCTGCTCCAGAGCCCAGGCGGCGCGGGGCGGGATGTCGCGCGAGACGATCTTCAATGCGGAACTCATTCGGTGAACTTTCTGGCAAGCGCTCACGACAGGCCGTCCAGCCAGCGGTCGCGGTCGGGCCCCGCGATGCGGCGGCGCATCTGCTGGATCCAGCCGCCGGGCTGCAGCGTCCAGCTGCGGCTCGCACGCTCGCCGCACAGCGTCAGCGTGACGGCCCGGCCGGCTCGCGCGGCAGGCAGCAGCGTGGTGGCCAGCCGTGCGTCCAGCGCCTGCCAGGCCGCTGTCCAGCCGGCGACATGCCCGGCCTGCCAGGCATCGGCGATGGTGCGGTCGAGTTGCGGCGCCGGCTGCGGATCGCCGGCCCAGGCTGTGGGCAGATCGCCCGTGCCGCTGATCCAGAACGAATTGACGGGCGGGCGGCGCAGGCATTCGCGCGCATCGTTGAGCGCGTGGGTGTAGAGGAACATCTGCATTTCCTGCTGCAGGCGGCGCAGGGGTCGGCCGGCGTCCCCGCCGAGCTTCCAGGTGTCGATGTCGCGGCCGATCACGCGGTCGAGCGAGGCGCTGGGCAGGGCCGCCAGCGGTGCCCCGTGCGCCAGCCACGCGCCGGGCGTGGGGCCGGCGTGCAGGGCAATGCCGTCCCCGGCGAACCAGGGGCGCACGGCTTCCCTGAAGGCCGCCGATTCGGCGGCATCGGGCAGCAGGCCGGCCGGGTCGTGCTGGCGCACCTCGTTCATGCCCACCTGCCAGTGGCAGGGCGTGATCCAGGCCCAGCCGGGCGCGTGGGCATCGGGCAGGCCGGCCGCGTGCGCGGCACGCGCGGCCCAGGGAATCAGGCCATCGGCCACGGGCAGGCCCAGGGCGTGCGCCATGGCGCGCTCGTGCGGCGGACTCAGGCTGTCGTCGTCGGCGGCGTCGGGCGCGCCGGGCGACAGCAGGCGCAGCAGCGCGTCCAGGCCGGGCAGGGCCAGCGTGGCGAAGGCCTGGCGCAGCACCTGGGCTTCGGGATCGGCGGGGGGAGCGGCCTGCGCCACGATCAGGTGCAGCGCGGGCGAGCCGGCCGTCCCGGCGGAAGCGGGCGGCGGGGGTTTGTCTGACATGGGCCTATTGTCCGGGATGCCACAATCTCGGCGCCACTTCCAGGGCGCCCCCCGCGCGCTCCCGATCTACCCGCCCTCTTTCGCACGGATGCCCTTCCCCTATGAACTGACTCTCGGCTGGCGCTACACGCGCGCCGGCCGCGCCACGCGGCGCAACGGGTTCATCTCCTTCATCTCGGGCGTGTCCATGCTGGGCATCGCGCTCGGTGTGGCGGCGCTGATCATCGTGCTGTCGGTGATGAACGGCTTCCAGAAAGAGGTGCGCGACCGCATGCTCGGCGTGGTCTCGCACATCGAGATCTTCGCGCCCGGCGGCGCGGCCCTGCCCGACGTGGAGCGCACGCTCAGGGAGGCCACGGCCAACCCTTCCGTGGTGGGCGCCGCGCCCTTCATCGCAACGCAGGCGCTGCTGGCGCGCGGCGAGGACATGCGCGGCACCATCGTGCGCGGCATCGATCCGGCACGCGAGCCGCAGGTGACCGATCTGGCCGTGGGCATGCGCGACGCGGGCCTCGACAAGCTGGTGCCGGGCGGATTCAACATCGTGCTGGGCGGCGAACTGGCGCGCGCCCTGGGTGTGCGCGTGGGCGATCCGGTCACGCTGATCTCGCCCAGCGGCCAGGTCACGCCGGCCGGTGTGGTGCCGCGCGTCAAGTCGATGACGGTGGCCGGCATCTTCGACTCGGGCCACTACGAATACGACTCGGCGCTGGTGATGATCCACATGGAAGACGCCGCGCGCATCTTCCGGCTCGAAGGGCCGACGGGCATCCGGCTGAAACTCAAGGACCTGCACCAGGCGCGCGAAGTGGCGCAGCAACTGGCCGGCTCGCTCTCGGGCGAGCTGCTCATCCGCGACTGGACGCGCCAGAACCGCACCTGGTTCGCCGCCGTGCAGCTCGAGAAACGCATGATGTTCATCATCCTCACGCTGATCGTGGCCGTGGCAGCGTTCAACCTGGTCTCGACGCTGGTGATGACGGTGACCGACAAGCGGGCCGACATCGCCATCCTGCGCACGCTGGGAGCCAGCCCGCGCAGCATCATGGGCATCTTCGTCGTGCAGGGCGCGATGGTGGGCGTGATCGGCACGCTGGCCGGGCTGCTGCTGGGCCTGGGCGTGGCATTCAACATCGACGTGATCGTGCCGGCGCTGGAGCGCGCCCTGGGCGCGAGCTTCCTGCCCAAAGACATCTACCTCATCAGCCGCATGCCCAGCGATCCGCAGAGCACCGACATCGTGCCCATCGCCCTCATCTCCCTGGTGCTGGCCTTCGTGGCCACGCTCTATCCGAGCTGGCGCGCCAGCCGCGTCAATCCGGCGGAGGCCCTGCGCTATGAGTGAACCCACCGCAATCCTGGATGGCGCAGCGCCGCTCACCGGCGACGTCGTGCTGCACGCGCAGGGGCTGACGAAGCGCTTCGTCGAAGGGCCGCTCGACGTGACGGTGCTGCGCGGTGTCGATCTGGCCGTGCGCGCGGGCGAGACGGTGGCCATCGTCGGGGCCTCGGGCTCGGGCAAGAGCACGCTGCTGCACCTGCTGGGCGGGCTGGACGCGCCCACGGCCGGTCATGTGGTCCTCAAGGGCACGCAGCTCGACACCCTGGGCCAGGCCGCGCAGGGCGTGCTGCGCAACCGGCACCTGGGCTTCATCTACCAGTTCCACCACCTGCTGCCCGAGTTCAGCGCGCTGGACAACGTGGCCATGCCCCTGCGCATCCGCCGCGAGCCGATCGAGGCCTGCCACGCCGCGGCCCAGGCCATGCTGGCGGCCGTGGGCCTGGGCGAGCGCCTGCACCACCGCCCGGCCGAACTCTCGGGCGGCGAGCGCCAGCGCGTCGCGATCGCACGCGCCCTGGTCACCCGGCCGGCTTGCGTGCTGGCCGATGAGCCCACCGGCAACCTGGACCGCAGCACGGCCGACGGTGTCTTCCAGCTCATGCTCCAGCTGGCGCGCGATCAGGGCACGGCGTTCGTGATGGTCACCCACGACGAGGCGCTGGCGGCCCGCTGCGCCCGCACCTGCCGGCTGGTGCAGGGCGTGCTCTCGGCCGGCTGAAGGTCGCCGTATCGACGGCCGGGCGCCGTCGATCTTTCCGTTTTCCTGAAAGATGCTTGGCTCGCCGGCGCATTGTTGGCGGCATGGCGCATGCATATCGTCTGCTCCCTCCAGATGCACGGAAAGACGACCATGCCCCATCCCTTCGCCCAAGCCCGCCGCCGCACTTCGGCGGCACTCCTTTCCACCTTCTGCGGCCTGCTGGTCTCGGGCGGCGCACTGGCCCAGGGCTTTCCGTCCGCCAAGCCGGTCGAACTGGTCGTGCCATTCGTGGCGGGCACGGCGCCCGACGCCGTGGCGCGGGGGTTGGCCGAAGGCATGGGCCGACATCTCGGCCAGTCGGTCGTGGTGGTCAACAAGCCCGGCGCGGGCGGCGCCATCGGCTACAAGTACGTGCAGGCGGCGCGGCCCGACGGCTACACCGTGGTGCTCAACTCCAATTCGGTGTCCACGGGATTCCACGGCGGCCTGATGCCGTTCGACTACAACGCCTTCCAGCCGATCGGCCGCGTGACGGTCGAGTTCCCGGTGGTGGCCGTGCGCGGCGACTCGCCCTTCAACAAGCTGTCCGAAATGCTGGCGTACGCCAAGGCCAACCCGGGCATGTACCGCGTGGGCTCGACCAGCATCGGCAGCCACATGCACCTCACCTCGCTGTCTTTCCTCAATGACAACGGCGTGGAGGTGACGCACGTGCCCTTCGCCACGTCGGGCCACGTCACCAGCCTGCTGGGCGGGCATATCGATGCCGTGGTCACGCTGCCGGGCTCGGTCGCGGGTCAGGTCAAGGCCGGCCAGCTGAAGGTGCTGGGCGTGCTGGGCTCGACCCGCGAGCCCGTGTTCGCCAGCGTGCCGACGGCGCTGGAGCAGGGTTACAAGTACCAGTCCGACCTGTGGCGCGGCGTCGCCGCGCCCAAGGGCCTGCCGGCCGACGTGGCCGCGAAGCTCGAAGACGCGGTGCGCAAGACGGTGGCCAGCCCCGAGTTCAAGGCGCTGGGCGACAAGGTCGGGTTCCTGCCGGCGTTCCTGCCGGCCGATGCCTTCGGCCGCACCATCGCGTCCGAAGACAAGCTGATCGCCGAACTGATGAAGAAGAACGGGGTGGAGATCAAGTGAGCACCGCACCGATGACCCGCACCCTCATCCGCGGCGGCACGGTGCTGTCGCTCGACCCCGCCGTGGGCGACCTGCCGCAGGGCGACGTGCTCGTCGAGGGCACGGTGGTGCGCGATGTGGCGCCGTCCATCGACGCCCACGCCGACCGCGTGATCGACGCGCGCGGCGCGATCGTGATGCCCGGCCTGATCAACGCCCACATCCACACCTGGGAAACCGCGTTGCGCGGGCTGGGCAACGACTGGGCGGGCTCGGACTACTTCAACTTTTTCCACGCGAAGCTCGCGCCGCTCTTCACCCCGCAGGACACCTACATCGCCACGCTGATGGGCGCGCTGGCGCAGATGGATGCCGGCGTGACTGGCGTGCTGGACTGGTGCCACAACAATGCCACGCCGGCCCACACCGACGCGGCGATCGAGGCGCTGTTCGACTCCGGCATCCGCGCCGTGTTCGGCCACGGCACCGTCAAGGCGCATGCGAAGCCGGGAGAGAAGCATTTCTCCGAAGTGCCACATCCGCTGGACGAGATCCGGCGCCTGCGCGCCGGCCGGCTGTCGTCGGACGACGCGCTGGTCACGCTGGCCATGGCGATTCTCGGGCCCGACTACTCCACGCTGGAGGTGTCGCGGCAGGACTTCCGCGCCGCGCGCGAGTTCGGACTGCTGTCCACCGCGCACGTGTGGGGTCGCCCCAACCGGCTGGTGCCCGGCGGCTACCGCACCATCGCGGCCGAGGGCCTGCTCGGGCCGGACCACAACCTGGTGCATGCCAACTACTTCGAGGACGACGAGCTGAAGATCGTGGTCGACAGCGGCGCCTCGGTGACCTCGACCACGGCCGGCGAGATGAACAACCACGTGCGCATCTCGTTGTCGCGCCGTGTGCGCGACCTGGGCGGCCAGCCGTCGATCGGCACGGATTCGGAGGTGGCGACCAAGGGCGACATGTTCGACGCCATGCGCTCGGCCCTGCGCATGCAGCGCCTCTACGCCAACATCGACACCGTGCGCACTGCCGAATCGGCACAGGACAGTGCCGCGGCCGACTTCGTGCGCAAGAACCTCAAGACCGTGGGCACCGGTGGCTCGCCGATCCAGCAGGTGGCGGTGAAGACGCGCGAGGTGCTCGAGTGGGCCACGGTGAACAACGCACGTGCACTGCGCTGGGACCGCCGCGTCGGCCGGCTGGCGCCGGGACTGCAGGCCGATCTCATCGTGGTGCGCCGCGATGGCCTGCACATCGCTTCGGCGCAGGACCCGGTGCAGGCCGTCGTGTCCTATGCACAGAGCAGCGACGTGGACACGGTGATGGTCGCCGGCCGCGTGGTGAAAGAAGCCGGGCGCCTGAACTTCCCGATGCTTGGCAGCCGCGTCGCCGAACTGCGGGCGTCGGGCGAGCGACTGCTGGCCGCGGCCCAAGGCGCCCCGGCCGCGCATGCCTGAGCCGCGCGCAGCGGCAGGCTCAACCGGCCGGCCGTTGCAGCTCGGCCGCAAGGAAGTCGAGGAAGACGCGCATGCGCCGGGGCATCACGCCCTGGCGCGGCCAGGTCGCGTAGAGCGCGACTTCGTCGAACGAATAGTCGGCCAGGCACTGCACCAGCCGGCCACTGGCCAGATCGTCCTCGACGTTCCAGAGCGCCTTGAGCGCCAGCCCCCGGCCTTCGAGCGCCCAGTCATACAACACCTCGCCGCTGGTGGTGGCCAGCGTGCCGCCCACCTCGACGGTGCGCGCCACGCCGTCTTCCACGAAACGCCAGCGGTCCAGCGTGCGGCGTCCGCGCAGCAGGCGAAGGCACTTGTGGCGCAGCAGATCGTCGGGCACCTGCGGTATGCCGTGGCGTTCGAGGTAGGACGGCGCAGCGCAGACGACGCGGCGGCTGTCCATCAGCTTGCGCGCCACCAGCGCGCCGTCGTCGGGCAGGCCGATGCGGATGGCGATGTCGAGTTCGTCCTCGATGGCGTCCAGCTCGGCATTGGTCAGCACGAAGCGCAGGTCCAGGTCGGGGTGCAGGTCCGAGAAGCGGCCGGCCAGCGGCGCGAACAGCCGGCGTCCGATCTGCGTGGGCGCGCCCACGCGCAAGGTTCCCCTCACCGAGCGGCCGGTGGCCGAAACCTCGGCCTCCGCGTCGTCGATCGCGGCGAGAATCTGCTGCGCCCGCTGGTGCAGCAGCGTGCCCTCCTGGGTCAGCGCGAAGCGGCGCGACGAGCGCTCGAACAGCCTCACCCCCAGGCGCGATTCCATCGCGGCCAGCCGGCGGCTGAGCGCGGGCGGCGAGCTGTCGAAGCGGCGCGCCGCCTCGGACAGGCTGCCTGCTTCCACGAGCTGGCACATGAGCCTGAGATCGCCGGCCTGGTCTGTCATGGTTGTCCGTGGGTTTCCATCAGCAATTGAATCGAATGTCTTCCAGCCGTACCCAGACCCTGACGCCGGGGATCGTCCGCCTGATGGCCGCCGGCGCCGGCCTCTGCGTGGCCAGCAATTATTTTGCCCAGCCGCTGCTGGCACTTTTCGCGCAGACGTTCGGCGTGAGTTCCGTGCACGCCGGGCTGCTGGTCACGATGGCGCAACTGGGCTATGTGGCGGGCCTGATTCTCGTCGTGCCGCTGGGCGACCTGCTGGAGCGGCGGCGCCTGCTGGTGACGACCACCGCGCTCACGGCCGCGGCGCTGCTGGCGATGGGGCTGGCGCCCAACTTCGAGGCCATGCTGCTGGTGTCGGTGGTGATCGGCGTCACCTCGGTCGCGGCCCAGGTGCTGGTGCCGCTGTCGGCACATCTCGCACCGCCGGCGCAGCGCGGGCGGATCATGAGCACGGTGATGAGCGGGCTGCTGCTGGGCATCCTGCTGGCGCGCTTCGCGGCAGGCATGGTGGCGGGCCTGGCCGGCTGGCGTGCGGTGTACCTGATCGGGGCAGTGCTCATGCTGGCGCTGTGCCTGTCGTTGCGTGCGAGGCTGCCTGAAGTGGCGCCGACCGCCGGTGGCAGCTACGGCGCCCTGCTGCGTTCCATCGGCCGCATCTTCGCGGCACAGCCGGTGCTGCGCCGACGCGGCGTCATCGGTGGCCTGTGCTTCGCGGCTTTCGGCGCCTTCTGGACGGCGGCCGCCTTCATGCTCAAGGCCAACCATGGCGCGAGCGAACTGGTGATCGGCGGCGTGGCCCTGGTCGGCGTGCTGGGGGCACTCTGCGCGCGCTTCGCGGGCCGGCTGGCGGATGCGGGATGGGGGCCGGCGGCCACAGGGGGCTTCGTGCTGTTGTCCGTGCTGTCATGGCTGCCGCTGTGGTGGGGGCAGTTCTCGTGGCCGCTGTTCCTGGCGGGTGTCGTGCTGCTGGACATGGGCGTGCAGGGCGCCCACATCTCCAACCAGACCGAGGTCTACCGGCTCGATCCGGCCGCGCGCAGCCGCATCACCACGGTCTACATGTCGATGTACTTCACGGGCGGGGCCATCGGTTCGCTGCTGTCGGGCCTGGCGTATGCGCGCTTTGGCTGGCATGGGGTTGCCGCCGTCGGGGCGGCGATGGCAATGGCGGCCTTCGTGTACTGGGCTGCGGTCGAAGGCGGACACGCGATGCGGCGCCGCACGTCGGGAGCTTGAAATCACGCGAGCACTGCGGTGGTGCTTTCTTTATGCGGGGTTATGAATTTGGTGCATGAGACGCCCTTTGTTGATGCATAAAATCCGGACTCTTCCCAAGTCGGTGCATCCAGAGGAGTCAGATGAAGCACGCCACCCACCAGGATTTCCTGGCCCATATCGCGCAACGCAATCCCGGTGAGGTCGAGTACCTCCAGGCCGTCACCGAAGTGCTCGAAAGCCTCTGGCCCTTCATCGAAGCGCATCCCAGATACCAGGCCCAGTCCCTGCTCGAACGCCTGGTCGAGCCCGAGCGCGTGGTGATGTTCCGCGTGTCCTGGACGGACGACCACGGGCAGGTGCAGGTCAACCGCGGCTACCGCATCCAGCACAGCCTGGCCATCGGTCCGTACAAGGGCGGCCTGCGGTTCCACCCGTCGGTCAACCTGTCGATCCTGAAGTTCCTCGCGTTCGAACAGACCTTCAAGAACGCCCTGACCACGCTGCCCATGGGCGGCGGCAAGGGCGGATCGGACTTCGACCCCAAGGGCAAGAGCCAGGGCGAGGTCATGCGCTTCTGCCAGGCCTTCGCCACCGAGTTGTTCCGCCATGTGGGCGCCTACACCGACGTGCCGGCCGGCGACATCGGCGTGGGCGGCCGCGAGGTGGGGTACCTCACCGGCATGGTCAAGAAGCTCACCAACCGCGCCGACTGCGTGTTCACCGGCAAGGGCCTGTCGTTCGGCGGATCGCTCATCCGCCCCGAGGCGACGGGGTATGGCAACGTGTATTTCGCGCAGGAGATGCTCAAGACGCGCGGCCAGAGCTTCGACGGCCTGCGGGTGTCCGTCTCGGGCGCGGGCAACGTGGCGCAGTACACGATCGAGAAGGCCATGGCGCTGGGCGCCAAAGTGATCACGGTGTCGGATTCCAGCGGCACGGTGGTGGACGAAGACGGCTTCACGCCCGAGAAGCTCGCCATCCTCATGGAGGTGAAGAACGAACTCTACGGCCGCGTGAGCGAATACGCCGGCCGCACCGGCACGCGCTTCGTGGAAGGCGCCACACCCTGGCACGTGCCGGTCGACGTCGCACTGCCCAGCGCCACGCAGAACGAGCTGGGCGAGGAAGACGCGCGCACGCTGGTCAGGAACGGCGTGGTCTGCGTGGCCGAAGGCGCCAACATGCCGTCCACGCTGGGCGCCGTGAAAGTGTTCGAATCCAGCGGCGTGCTCTATGCGCCGGGCAAGGCCAGCAATGCGGGCGGCGTGGCCACGTCAGGCCTGGAGATGAGCCAGAACGCCTCGCGCATCTCGTGGCCGCGCGAAGAGGTGGACGGCCGCCTGCTGCAGATCATGCAGGGCATCCACGAGGCCTGCCTGCGCTACGGCACGGGCAAGGATGGCCGCGTGAGCTACGTCAACGGCGCCAACATCGCCGGCTTCGTGAAGGTGGCCGACGCCATGCTGGCGCAGGGCGTGGTCTGAGCCTCAGGCTATCCCTGGTACCGGAAGCCGCGCCGAAAGACGCGGCTTTTTTCCTGGGATACCGGCCGCGCTCAATGCAGCCGCGATTGCCGCCAGCGCTGGCGCTGCAGAGCCACCAGTTCGACCGCGCCCCACAGCAGCGCGGCAGCGATCACCAGCGGACGTGAGCCTGCGCGGGAAACGGCGTCGGTACGGCGGACCGAAGGGCGGATGGTGAGAGACATGCCGCAAGGCTAGGGCGGGCGGATGGCAGCGATGTGACAAACCGGTGTCATGTAGTGCGCTCAGGATGGGCGCATGTCGTTACCCACGCCGGCCCTGGCCGAACTCGCCGCGCTCGAACGCGTCATCGAACTGGGCGCGGGGCATCTGCAATCGCGTGTCGTCTGCGAGGTGCCGGTGGATCCGAGCGACCCGGCCGGCGCGCGCCTGCCGGTGCATGCCATCACATTGGGCAACGACGCGCCTCACGTACCCGCGGCCGCCTTCATCGGCGGCGTGCACGGGCTGGAGCGCATCGGCGCCGAGGTGGTGATCGCCTACCTGCAGAGCCTGGTCATGCGCCTGCGCTGGGACAGCACGCTGCACCGGCAGCTCGAATCCGTGCGGCTGGTGTTCGTGCCGATCGTCAATCCGGCGGGCATGCTGCGCGGCACGCGCGCCAACGCGGCCGGTGTCGACCTGATGCGCAACGCGCCGCTGGACGCCGACGACCGCGTGCCCTGGATGGTGGGCGGCCAGCGCACCAGCCCCGGCCTGCCGTGGTACCGCGGCGCGGCGGGCGATCCGTTGCAGCCCGAGGCCCGCGCGCTGTGCGATCTGGTGCGCGAAGAGTTGCTGCCGCGCCCGTTCAGCATCTCCATCGATTGCCACTCGGGCTTCGGCACGCGCGACCGGCTGTGGTTTCCGTACGCGCACACGCGCGCGCCGATCCGTCACCTGGCCGAGATGCACGCGCTGCAGGACATCTTCGGCCGCGCGCATCCATTGCACCGCTACATCGTCGAGCCGCAAAGCCGCCAGTACCTGGCGCACGGCGACCTGTGGGACTGGCTCCATCTGGAAGCCGGCGCGCGCCAGGGCGGCGGCCCGGTGTTCCTGCCGCTCACGCTGGAGATGGGCTCGTGGATCTGGGTCAAGAAGAACCCGCGCCAGCTGTTCTCGCGTCACGGCATCTTCAACCCGCTGATCCGCCACCGGCAGGAGCGCACGTTGCGCGTGCACGTGGGTCTGCTCGATTTCATCTCGCGCGCGGCCACCGGCTGGCGGCTCTGGGTGCCCGAAGGCGACGAGCGCGTACGGCACCACGAAGAGGCCTTGCAGCGGTGGTATTGATGCATTCCGATGACTCGCGCGACGTGGTGCCGGCCGCTTCACCGCACTGGGTGCTGCTGCGCGGCCTGGTGCGCGAGGCCGGCCACTGGGACGACTTCCTGCCGGTATTCGCGCAGGCGGTCGCGCCGCGCGCGATGCACACGGTGGTGGCGCCCGACCTGCCGGGCAATGGCACGCGTCACGCCGAGCGCAGCCCGGCCACGGTGCCGGCGCTCATGGAATCGGTGCGCGAGCGGTTGCGCCAGGGCGGCGTGCCGCCGCCGTATCGGCTGCTGGGCCTGTCGCTGGGCGCGATGCTGTGCGTGGACTGGGCGCGCAAGCATCCGCACGAGGTGGCGGGTGCGGTGCTGGTCAACACCAGCCTGCGGCCATTCAGCGCCTTTCACGAACGGCTGCAGCCGCGCGCCTGGCCGCTGCTTGCTCGCGCCATGCGGCCCGGTCAGCGCGACGAGGACATCGAGCGCGCCGTGCTGGCGCTGACCAGCCGCGACGACTTCGACGGTGCGGCACGCGAACGCATCGTGGCGCACTGGGTCGAACTGCGGCGCCGGCACCCGGTCTCGCGCGCCAACGCGCTGCGCCAGCTGCTGGCCGCCGCGCGCTACCGTGCGCCGCAGACGCCGCCGCCCGCGCCGCTGCTGGTGGTGGGCACGCGGGGCGACCGGCTGGTTTCGCCGCGTTGCAGCGTGGCGCTGGCCCGCAACTGGGGTACCGATTTCGTGCAGCACCCCGATGCCGGGCACGACCTGCCGCTGGACGATCCACGCTGGCTGGCGGAGGTGGTGCAGGCCTGGGCAGCTTGATCGCCTCCGCCCTTTCCGTTAGCTTCGAGCGCTTTCGTCCCCACAGGAGATACGAATGTCCGATGTCCTGACCGGCGGCTGCCATTGCGGCGCCATCCGCTACGAGGTGAGCGGCCAGCCCGTCTACACCGCGCTCTGCCATTGCACCGACTGCCGCCGCAGCGCCGGTGCGCCCATGGTGGCGTGGGGCGCGTACCCCGAAGGCAGCTTCGCGCTGCTGCGCGGCGAACCCCGCACGTTCAACAGCTCGGGCACCTCGTACCGCAGCTTCTGTGCCGACTGCGGCAGCGGCCTCTACTTCCGCAACGAACAGGTGTTGCCGGGTCTGGTGGACATCCAGATCGCCACGCTGGACGATCCGGACCGGCTGCCACCGCAGATCCACGTGCAGACCGCCGAGCGGCTGCACTGGATCGCCCACGGGGGCGAGTTGCCGGAGTTTGATCGCTATCCGCAGCCGTGAGCAGGACCAAGCAGGCGCTGCGCGCGAGCGGCTCCCTTGGGGGGCAGAGAGCCACACGCAGTGAGCGGACGTCGGGGTCTAAAGGATGCGGTTGAACCAGAGAAGAGACAGACCGGCGGAGCCCAGCGCCAGCAGCGCCGCGATCAGCGCCAGCAAACCCGAGATCTCGGTTTCCTTCTTCTCCACGGTGAGCTTGGACGACAGCGTCTCGTACACCTTCTTGAGGTCGGTGGCGTTGCCCGCATAGAAATACTCGGCCGCCGTGCGATTGGCCACGCCCTTGAGGGTTTCCTCGTCGAGGCGCACGCGCATCGACCAGCCTTCGAAGCCGATGGTTTCGCCGTCCACCGTGCCGATGCCCACCGTGTACACGCGCACACCGCGGTCGGCGGCCAGCTTGGCGGCGTCCATCGGATCCACGCCCGTGGTGCGCTGGCCGTCGGTCAGCATGATGATGGCGGCCGAGTTGTACGAGCCCGGCGGCACGGGCGTGAAATCCTTCTTCGGCGGCGCCTGCGCCTGGTCGAGCGAGCGCCCGCGCAGGCGGTTGCCGCCGCGCGCGCCACCGTAGGCCATTTCGTTGATGTCGATGCCGTCGTCGGGGAACAGCGTGGCCAGCGACAGCATGATCCCGTTGCCCGTGGCCGTGCCACGCTGCAGCTGGAAGCGGTCGATGGCGGTGATCAGGTCTTCGCGCGTGAGCGTGGGCAATTGCGCCACCTGCGCGCTGCCGGCGAAGGCCACGATGCCCACGCGCACGTGGCGCGGCAGTTCCTGGATGAACTTCTTGGCGGCCTCCTGCGCGGCCTCGATGCGGCTGGGCTGCACGTCGGTGGCGCGCATGCTGCCCGACACGTCGATGGCCAGCATGATGGTCTGCTGGTTGGAGGGCAGCGTGATCACCGCCATGGGCCGGGCGGCGGCCAGCAGCATCGCCACCATGGACAGCAGGAACAGGGCGGGGGGCACGTGACGTCGCCATCCGTTGCCGCGACCCATGGCCTCGCGCACCAGCGACAGGCTGGCGTAGCGCAGCGCGGTTTTCTTCTTGCGCGACAGCAGCCACATGTACAGCAGCACCAGCAGCGGCACGGCCAGCAGCAGCCACAGCAGTTCGGGCCAGAGGAAGTTGACGGGAGCGTTGTTCATCGGCGCACTCCTGGGGTCGCAGCGTTCTTTACGTATCCGTGGATGTCAGGCCACGCGCAGGTGGGCGGGCCGTCCGACCGCGCCCTGTCGCGTGCGCCGGCGGCGCAGGTCGATGAAGCGCAGCAGCGCGTCGGCCAGATCGTCGTCGGTGGAGAGTTCGAGCGTGTCCACGCCGGCATCGGCCAGCGTCGTGCGCAGCGCGGCCTCGCGCTCGGCGGCCAGGCGCGCGAAGCGCCGGCGAAAGCCCGGGTCCTGCGTGTCGACCATCAGTTGCTCGCCGGTCTCGGCGTCGCGGATCGGGATCAGGCCCAGGTCGGGCAGATCCATCTCCAGCGGATCGACCAGCCGTACGGCCACCACTTCGTGGCGCTGCGCAAGCTGGGCCATGGCCTGTTCCCAGCCCGGCTCGCTGATGAAGTCGGACACCACGAAGATGGTGCTGCGCCGCTTCATGAGGCTGGCGCCGCCGTGCAGCAGGTCGCGCAGGCGCGTGGCCTGGCCTTCGGCCGTGGGCGGGCGGCGCAGCGCATGCAGCAGGTGCAGCACGTGGCGCCGGCTCGTGCCGGGCGGAATCACGGTGTCGAGCCCGCTGCCGTACAGCATGGCGCCCACGCGGTTGCCGTGGCGCGTGAGCAGCCGAGCGAGCGTGGCCACGAAGCCGGCCGAGACATCGCGCTTGCGCCGTTCGCTCGAACCGAAATCGACCGAAGGCGAAAGGTCGAGCAGGAACCACGCCGACATCTCCCGGTCTTCGGTGAACACGCGCACGTGGGGCTGGCCCAGGCGCGCGGTCACGTTCCAGTCGATGTGGCGCACGTCGTCGTGCAACTGGTATTCGCGCAGGTCGGCCAGATCGAGCCCGGTGCCGCGCATCAGCGTGCGGTAGTTGCCCTGCAGCAGGCCGTCCAGGCGCCGCATCACCGTCCACTCGAGACGGCGCAGCAGGTGCTCGGCATCGCCGGCCAGGCCGCTGGCGACACCTGCCGACACCACATGCGCGGGCACGGCCGGCGGCGCGGTGGGGGCGTCGTTGGCGGGGCGGCGGCGCTTGAAGAACATGCTCAGTCTTCCGACCCGAATCGAGCGACGCGATGCGGGCCAGAACACCGCGGAACCGGCTTTGCCGGGCCGCAGGTGTTGCCCCCTCGAAGGGGGGAGGAGGACCACACGAAGTGGGGGAGCCTGGCGGTGGGCATATTTCAGGCCGCCAGTTTTTCGTGCTCGAGCGGACGCGCCGGCGCCGGCACCTTGGCCATGATGCGGGCGATCAGCGCGTCGGGCGTGAGGCCTTCGGACAGCGCCTCGTACGACAGCGAGAGGCGATGGCGCAGCACGTCGGGCACCAGGTCGCTCATGTCCTCGGGCAGGGCGTAGGTGCGGCCGCGCAGCATGGCGAGGGCGCGGGCGCCTTCGACCAGGCCGATCGTGGCGCGCGGGCTGGCGCCGTAGGTGATGAAGCGCTGCTGGTCCTTCAGGCCGTGCTTCTCGGGCGTGCGCGTGGCCGAGACCAGCCGCACCGCGTACTGCACCAGCGAGGGATCGACGTAGACCTTGCGGCAGTCGGCCTGCAGTTGCGCCAGCTGGTCGGTGGTGGCGACCGCGTTCACGGTGATGGCCGGACCGGTGATGCGCTCGACGATGACGTACTCCTCTTCGTCGCTCGGGTAGTCCACCAGCACCTTCATCATGAAGCGGTCGACCTGCGCCTCGGGCAGCGGATAGGTGCCTTCGGTTTCGATGGGGTTCTGCGTTGCCATCACGAGGAAGGGGCTGGGCACCTTGTGCGTGTGGCCCGCGATGGTGACCTGGCGCTCCTGCATCACTTCGAGCAGCGCGCTTTGCACCTTGGCCGGCGCGCGGTTGATTTCGTCGGCCAGCAGCAGGTTGGCGAACACCGGGCCCAGCGCGGTGGTGAAGTCGCCGGTCTTCTGGTTGTAGATGCGTGTGCCCACCAGATCGGCCGGCACCAGGTCGGGCGTGAACTGGATGCGCTTGAACTGGCCCTGCACCACGTCGGACAGTGTCTTCACGGTGAGTGTCTTGGCCAGCCCCGGTACGCCTTCGACCAGCAGGTGGCCGCGCGCGAGCATGGCCACCATCATGCGTTCGAGGAACTTGTCCTGGCCCACCACGAGGCGCTTGACCTCGTAGAGGATGCGTTCCATGAGGGCCGCGGAGTCCTCGGCGCTGGAAGGGGTCGGGTGGTCCATGGCGTCCTTTCTGGCGGAAACGATGTGCGGGTGTGAGGGTGCGGCAGGGTGGCTGCTGGTGCCGCTAGAACGGCGGCATGCCGGCGGCCTGCGCGGCGTTCTCGATCGGCACGGCGAAGCCGATGCCGATGAAGGTGCGCGCCGGCGTGGGATTGAGGATGGCGGTGACGATGCCCACCACTTCGCCGTCCATGGTGACCAGCGGCCCGCCCGAGTTGCCGGGGTTGGCGGCGGCGTCGAACTGGATCAGGTTGCTCATCTCCTGCTTGCCCTCTGGCGAGCGGAACGAGCGTTTGAGTCCCGACACCACGCCGGCCGATGCCGAGGGGCCGATGCCGAACGGGAAGCCGACGGCGGCCACCTGCTCGCCGGGCATCAGGTCGGCGGTGGAACGCAGCGTGGCGGCCTGCAGGTCGTCCGGAATCTTGTGGGCCTGCAGCACGGCGAGGTCGTTCTCGGGCTGCACGCCGACGATGGAGGCGGTGGTTTCCAGCCCGTCGGCGAAAGTCACCTTGATCTGGTCGGAGCCGCTGACCACGTGCAGGTTGGTGAGGATCACGCCCTTGTCGACGATGACCACGCCGGTGCCCACGCCGTTGGGCAGGAATTCGGCCGTGGCTTCGGCGGCGGCCTCAGGGTCGAGCAACGGCGGGTTGCTGTTACGGCCTTCGCGGCGCGCACTGTTGCCGCTGCGCTGGCCGCGCGCGGCCTGTTCGGCTTTCTCTTCTTTCTCGCGGGCGGCGCGCCGCTCGGGGCTGTTGCGAACGAACCCCATCACGCGCACCACCGAAGGTGCCACGTTCGCCACGGCGCTGGCGGCCGGGGAGGGCAGAACGGTGGTCTCCAGCGTGCGCACCACGGCGGCGTCGATGTCTTCCTGGGTGAGTCGGGGTGCGCCGGGTCGCAGCGCCAGCGTGAGCGCGACGGCCAGGCCCACGGCCAGCAGGGTCATGGCGGCCCATTGCAGATGGAAGGCCGAGAGGCGCAGGCGGCGCCGGGCCGGTGCGGCGGTGGCTTCGCCCGACGCCGCGCCGGGCGCTTCGGGAGCATCAGCCTGTGCACCCTGCGCACGGCTGGATCGGCTGTAAAGGGCTGGCCTGCGCATCCGGTACCTCTACTTCGTCGGGACGGGAAAGCGGGAGATCCTGGGCGGACCTTCCAGGTGGGGCGGGCGCTTGGCGACGCCGCCGTGGCACGGTAGCACGGTTTGCCAGCCCATGCATAGGGATCAGGCATCATGCCCCCATGCCCGAGTGGATCGATACCCATGCGCACCTGGACGCGCCCGAATTCGGCGGCAGCGGCGAGGCCGTCATGGCGCGTGCGCGTCACGCGGGTGTCACGACCTGCGTGCTGCCGGCCGTCAAGACCGGCAATTTCGACGAGGTGCGCGAACTGGCGCACCGGGGCGGCGGCGCCTATGCGCTGGGTATTCATCCGCTGTGTACCGGCGACGCGGGTGAGGGCGACATTGCCGTGCTCGAAGCCGCCCTGCGCGCGCACGCGGGCGATCCGCGCCTGGTGGCCGTGGGCGAGATCGGGCTCGACTACTTCGAGCCGCTGGACGACGAGCGCCAGACCTTCATCTACCGCGAGCAGCTCAAGCTCGCGCGCGACCACGACCTGCCGGTGATCCTGCACGTGCGTCGCTCGGCCGACCGCGTGCTCAAGGGGTTGCGCGATGTGGCCGCGCGCTCGCATCGCTGGCTTGGCATCGCCCATGCCTTCAACGGCAGCGAGCAACAGGCGCAGGCGTTCATCGACCTGGGATTCAAGCTCGGCTTCGGCGGCGCCGTCACTTTCGAGCGCGCGTTGCAACTGCGCCGGCTGGCGGCCACACTGCCGCTGTCTTCCCTCGTGATGGAAACCGATTCCCCCGACATCGCGCCGCACTGGCTCTACCGCACGGCCCAGCAGCGGGCGGCGGGTGAGCCGCAGGGCCGCAACGAGCCGGCCGAGTTGCCGCGCATCGCCGCCGTGGTGGCGCAGTTGCGCGGCATCGGCATCGACGAACTGGCCGAGGCCACCGGTCGCAACGCGCGCGAGGCGCTGCCGCGGCTGGCGCAGGTGACGGCGGCCACCCGATGAGCGAGGTGCTTCACGGACTCGCGCCCGTGCTGTCGCGCCAGACGCGGCTGGTGGTGCTGGGCAGTTTTCCTGGCGGCAAGTCGCTGGCGCTGCAGCGCTACTACGCGCATCCGCAGAACCAGTTCTGGAAGATCCTGTCGGCGCTCTGGCAGGCCGACCTCATCGACATGGCGTACGACGCGCGCTGCGACGAACTGCGCCAGCGCGGCCTGGGCGTGTGGGACGTGTACGCCGCCTGCGAGCGCGAGGGCAGCCTGGACACGGCCATCCGCAACGCACAGCCCAACGATCTTTCCGTGCTGCTGCGCGAATGCCCCGAGGTGCAGGCCGTGGCCCACAACGGCGGCGAGAGCTTCCGCCACGCGCGCCACACGCTGGCGCTGGGGCTGGCCGTGCATCGGCTGCCTTCCACCAGCCCGGCCAACGCCTCGTGGAGCTTCGAGCGCAAGCTCGCCGCCTGGCGCGACGTCTTCACCCTGTATGGTCTCGCCTGATGGCTTCCCGAAAACAAGACTCTTCTCCCGTCGACCTGCCCGAAGTCGACTTCTCCGACGATGGCGACGTGCGCCACCTGCACCTGGGCACACCCTGGATCCAGGGCTCGATGAACCTCGACGCGCCCTATGACCTGGAGCTGGAGTACATCCAGCGCATGATGGCCTGGCTGCTGTTCGTCGACCCCGCCTCCGTCGGCAAGCGCCACGCCATGCAGTTCGGGCTGGGCGCGGCCGCGCTCACCAAGTTCTGCCGCAAGCGCCTGCTGATGCGCACCACGGCCATCGAGCTCAACCCGCAGGTGGTGGCCGCCTGCCGCCTGTGGTTCAAGCTGCCGGCCGACGACAGCAAGCTGTCGGTGATCCTCGGCGACGCGGCCGAGGTGGCGCGGCACGGCCACTGGGCCGGGCAGGTCGATGCGCTGCAGGTGGATCTGTATGACCATGACGCCGCGGCCCCCGTGCTCGACAGCAAGGACTTCTACGCCGACTGCCGCGGGCTGCTCACGGAAGACGGTTGCATGACGGTCAACCTGTTCGGCCGCGCTTCCAGTTACGAGCGCAGCCTGGAGAAGATGGCGGCGGCCTTCGGCCCCGGGGCGCTGTGGGCGTTCCGGCCCACGCGCGAGGGCAATACCGTGGTACTGGCCCAGCGAACGCCCCTGCGGCCCGAGCGGCAGGTGCTTGCCGCCCGCGCGGAAATCATCCAGACTCGATGGGGCCTGCCCTCGCCGAAGTGGCTGCGGGGCTTCAAGCCCGTCCATCCATGAACGCCGTCCTGCCCAAATCCAGCACCCCGTCGCTCGCCAAGACCGCGTACCACGGCCCGCTCAACTGGCGGTCCATCGTCGAATGGCTGCAGGAAGATGGCGTGATCAGCGCCGAGGAATCGCAGCGGGTGTTCGCGCGCATGTCGCAGGCCGAGAGCTCGCAGAACCCGCTGGTGCGGCTGGCCAGCGTCTCGATGAACCGCGTGGCCGACGGCAAGCCGCTGGACATCGAGCGCCTGTGCGAGTGGCTGGCCGCGCGGGCCGGCATCGACTACCTGCGCATCGATCCGCTCAAGGTGGACGTGGGCAAGGTGGCCGACACCATGAGCGCGCCCTATGCCGAACGCCACAAGGTGTTGCCGGTGCAGATCACGCCCGCCGAAGTGGTGGTGGCCACGTCGGAGCCGTTCATCAGCGACTGGGTGCCCGAGGTCGAGCGCCAGGCCAAGCGCCGCGTGCGGCGCGTGATGTCCAACCCGCTGGAGATCCACCGCTTCACGGTCGAATTCTTCGCGCTGGCCAAGTCGGTGCGCGCTGCGCAGAAGGCGGGCGGCAACCAGGGTGGGGCGAGCTTCGAACAACTGGTGGAACTGGGCCGCAGCAACAAGCAGCTCGACGTCAATGATCAGGGCGTGGTGCAGGTGGTGGACTGGCTCTGGCAATATGCCTTCGACCAGCGCGCCAGCGACATCCACCTGGAGCCGCGCCGCGAGCAGGGCGTGATCCGCTTCCGCATCGACGGCGTGCTGCAACCCGTGTATCAGCTGCCCATGGGCGTGATGAACGCCATCACGGCGCGCATCAAGCTGCTGGGCCGCATGGACGTGATGGAAAAGCGCCGACCGCAGGATGGCCGCATCAAGGTGCGCAACATCCGTGGCGAAGAGGTCGAAATGCGCCTCTCCACGCTGCCCACGGCTTTCGGCGAAAAGACGGTGATGCGGATCTTCGATCCCGACAACGCCGTCAAGGATCTCGACGCCCTGGGTTTCTCCAGCCATGACGCGAGCCGCTGGGAAACCATGGTCAAGCGGCCCAACGGCATCATCCTGGTGACCGGCCCCACGGGCGCCGGCAAGACGACAACGCTGTATTCCACGCTCAAGCGCCTGGCCACCGAAGAGGTCAACGTCAGCACGGTGGAAGACCCGATCGAAATGATCGAGCCGGCCTTCAACCAGACCCAGGTGCAGAGCCAGCTCGACTTCGGCTTCCTCGAAGGCCTGCGCGCGCTGATGCGCCAGGATCCCGACATCATCATGGTGGGCGAAATCCGCGACCTGGCCACAGCCGAGGCGGCCGTGCAAGCCGCGCTGACCGGCCACCTGGTGTTCACCACGCTGCACACCAACGATGCGCCCTCGGCCATCACCCGCCTGATGGATCTGGGCGTGCCGCCCTACCTGATCAACGCCACCATCCTCGGCGTGCTGGCCCAGCGGCTGGTCCGCACGCTGTGCAAGCAGTGCAAGCAGCCCGACGAGGAGCTCGAACGCTCGCAACTCGACGAGATCGTCAAGCCCTGGAAGATCAACGGTGGCTACCGGCCTTACAAACCCGTGGGCTGCGTCGATTGCCGCATGACCGGCTACCTGGGCCGCATGGGCCTGTATGAACTGCTGACCGTCTCGCCCGAGTTCCGCGAACGCGTCAACACCACTCCCTCCATCGACGGCCTCAAGCGCCAGGCCGTCGCCGACGGCATGCGTCCGCTGCGGCTGGCCGGGGCTCTGCGGGTGGCCGAAGGCGTCACCACCATCGAGGAAGTGCTGGCGGCCACGCCGCCCATGGACTGACCGTCAAGGCCGAGCGCACCGCCGCGGCCTCTTCTGCCAACCGCTTCGCACCGCGCTGGTGCGGTGGCACGCCCCGCACCCCTCACCTAGGTTAAACCCGCGTAGGTGGTATCCACATCCTGACCCTGCGGTCAGACAAGCAGAATCCGCGTGCACATGAAAAAGAGGAGTGCACTGTGAAACTGAAGAGTCAGAAAGACTTCTTCGCCGGTCTGCTGTACACGGTGGTCGGCGTTGCGTTTGCGTGGGGGGCGACCTCCTACAACATCGGTACCGGTGCCCGCATGGGTCCGGGCTACTTCCCCATGCTTCTGGGCATCCTGCTGGCCATCATCGGCTGCGTGGTGATGTTCGTGGGTGCCTTGAGGAGCCCGGCGAAGGACGGCGACCCGATCGGCAAGTGGGCCTGGAAGCCCCTGTTCTTCATCATCGGCGCCAACGTGCTGTTCGGCATCCTGCTGGCCGGCCTGCCGTCCCTGGGCGTTCCAGCCATGGGTCTGATCGTCGCCATCTACGGCCTCACCATCGTCGCCGGCCTGGCCGGTGCCACGTTCAGTCTGGTGTCCTCGCTGATTCTCGGCACCGTGCTGGCCGTCGGCAGCTACCTTGCCTTCGTGGTGGCGCTCAAGCTCCAGTTCATCGTCTGGCCCACCTTCATCACCGGCTGAGGCAGGAAACCCCGTCATGTCCGATCTGATCTCGAACCTCTCCCTGGGCTTCGGCGTCGCCTTCACGGCGCAGAACCTGATCTATGCCTTCGTCGGCTGTCTGCTCGGCACGCTGATCGGCGTTCTACCCGGCGTGGGCCCCGTGGCCACCATCGCCATGCTGCTGCCCGCCACCTATGCGCTGCCCCCCGTGGCCGCGCTGATCATGCTGGCCGGCATCTACTACGGCGCGCAATACGGTGGCTCCACCACCGCCATCCTGGTCAACCTGCCGGGCGAGTCGTCGTCGGTGGTGACCGTGATCGACGGCTACCAGATGGCTCGAAAAGGTCGAGCCGGGCCCGCGCTCGCCGCGGCCGGCATCGGCTCGTTCTTCGCCGGTTGCGTGGGCACGCTTGTCCTGGCCGGCTTCGCCGCGCCGCTGACCGAAGTCGCCTTCAAGTTCGGCCCGGCCGAATACTTCTCGCTGATGGTGCTGGGCCTGATCGGCGCCGTGGTGCTGGCCTCGGGCTCGCTGATCAAGGCCGTCGGCATGATCGTTCTGGGGCTGCTGCTGGGCCTGGTGGGTACCGACGTGAATTCGGGCGTGGCCCGCTACTCGTTCGACATTCCTGAACTGACCGACGGCATCGGCTTCATCGTGATCGCCATGGGTGTGTTCGGCTACGGCGAAATCATCGCCAATCTTTCCAAGCCGGAAGAAGAGCGCCAGGTGTTCACCGGCCAGGTGAAGAACCTCTATCCGAACTTGGAGGACATCAAGCGCATGACGCCCGCCATCCTGCGCGGCACGGCGCTGGGTGCGGCACTGGGCATCCTGCCCGGCGGCGGTGCGCTGCTTTCGGCGTTCGCGGCCTACACGATCGAGAAGAAGACCAAACTCAAGCCCGGCGAAGTGCCGTTCGGCCAGGGCAACATCCGCGGCGTGGCGGCTCCCGAGTCCGCCAACAACGCAGGCTCGCAGACCTCGTTCATCCCCTTGCTGACGCTGGGCATCCCGCCCAACGCGGTGATGGCGCTGATGGTCGGCGCGATGACCATCAAGGGCATCCAGCCCGGCCCGCAGGTGATGACCAGCAACCCCGAGCTGTTCTGGGGCCTGATCGCCTCGATGTGGATCGGCAACCTGATGCTGATCGTGCTGAACCTGCCGCTGATCGGCATCTGGGTGAAGCTGCTGACCGTGCCGTACAAGTGGCTGTTCCCCTCGATCGTGCTGTTCTGCGCCATCGGTGTGTACTCCACCAACAACAACACCTGGGACGTATGGATGGTGGCCATCTTCGGCATCATCGGCTACGTCTTCATCAAGCTCGGCATGGAACCCGCGCCGCTGCTGCTGGGCTTCATCCTGGGCCCGATGATGGAAGAAAACCTGCGCCGTGCCCTGCTGCTCTCGCGTGGCGACTGGAGCGTGTTCGTCACGCGTCCGCTGTCGGCCGGCCTGCTGGCCGCGGCCGCCCTGCTGCTCATCATCGTGCTGCTGCCTTCGGTGAAGAGTAAACGCGAGGAAGCCTTCGTCGAGGACTGACGATGGCGATGCGCGCCCCGGCGCGCGCGTCCCTCGCACAACGGCGCCTTCGGGCGCCGTTTTTCATTGCCGAGGCGCCCCAGGATGAAAGTCTCCCCCGGCGGGCATGGAGGCCATTTTTCCCATTGCCGCACCAGCCCGATAATCGCCCGATGCCCTTCGACTTCAACAATCCCTACCCCTCCGTGCGCACGCCCGTGTTCGCACGCAACGTGGTGTCATGCTCGCATCCGCTGGCCTCGCAGGCGGGACTGCGTATCCTCCAGGCCGGCGGCAATGCGGTCGATGCCGCAGTGGCCGCCGCGGCGGTGATGACGCTGGTGGAGCCGGTGAGCAATGGCCTGGGCAGCGATGCGTTCTGCATCCTGTGGGACGGCCAGAAGCTGCATGGCCTCAATGGCTCGGGCCGCGCGCCGCAGGCGTGGACGCCCGGTTACTTCAAACGCAAATACGGCGACGACGCGACGACACCGCCCAAGCGCGGGCTGGACGCCGTCACGGTGCCCGGCGCGGTGGGCAGCTGGGTCGCCATGTCGGAGCGCTTCGGCAAGCTGCCGTTCGCCGACCTCATGGCGCCGGCCATCGAGATCGCCGAGCGCGGCTACCTGGTGCCGCCGTGGGTGCGTCTCAAGTGGGAAGCGGCCACCGAAGAACTGCGCGGCCAGCCCGGCTTCGCCGGTGCCTTCCTGCCGTGGGGACGCGCGCCCCAGGTGGGTGAGCTGTTCCGCTTTCCGTCAGCCGCGCGCGGCCTGCGGGCCATTGGCGAGACGCGCGGCGCTGCGTTCTATGGCGGCGAGATCGCCCAGGCCGTCGAGCGTTTCGCCGCGCAGCATGGCGCGAGCCTGAAGGCTTCGGATTTCGCGTCGTACAAGCCGGAATGGGTCGAGCCGATCTCCCGCAACTACCGTGGTCACACGCTGCATGAGATCCCGCCCAACGGGCAGGGCATCACGGCCCTGATCGCGCTGGGCATCCTGGAGCAGTTCGATCTGGCCGGCATGAAGGTGGACGGCGTCGATTCGCAGCACCTGCAGATCGAGGCCATCAAGCTCGCCTTTGCCGACGTGTACCGCTACGTGGCCGAGCCATCGGCGATGGAGGTGACGGCCGCGCAGATGCTCGATGGCGATTACCTCGCTTCCCGTGCCAGACTCATCGACATGAAGAAGGCACAGGATTTCGGCGCCGGCAACCCCGTCAAGGGCGGCACCATCTACCTCACCGCCGCCGACGAGAGCGGCATGATGGTGAGCTTCATCCAGAGCAATTACATGGGCTTCGGCTCGGGCTGCGTGGAACCGACGTTCGGCATCAGCCTGCAGAACCGTGGCCACGCGTTCAGCCTCGACGAGCGCGGCCTCAATCCCGCCAACGTGGTGGCGCCGGGCAAGCGGCCGTTCCACACCATCATTCCGGCGTTCCTCACCAAGGACGGCCAGCCCATGATGAGTTTCGGCGTGATGGGCGCCAACATGCAGCCGCAGGGCCATGTACAGACGCTGGTGCGCATGCTCGACTACGGGCAGAACCCGCAGGCCGCCTGCGACGCGCCGCGCTGGCGCTACAACGAGAAGCTCGAGATCAACGTCGAGGCGTCGATGGATGCGGCCACCATCGAAGGGCTGACTGCGCGCGGCCACCGCACCGAGATCATCCGCGACAACTACCAGGACTTCGGCGCCGGCCAGTTCATCTGGCGCATGGGCGATCCCGCCGTCGAAGGCTACGTGGCGGCCAGCGACCCGCGCCGCGACGGCCAAGCCGCAGGCTACTGACGATGGCGCAGCCGGCGGCGGCAGTAGCGCCGCAGCGCTTCACCTCCGGGCTGGTGCTGGCCGTGGCGGGCGCGATTGCCTTCAGCGGCAAGGCCATCATCGTGAAACTGGCCTATCGCCACTCCGTCGATGCGGTCACGCTCATCATGTTGCGCATGCTGTTCGCGCTGCCGCTGTTCCTGGTGATGGCGTGGTGGGCCAGCCGCGGCAAACCGCCGCTCACGCGCCGCGACTGGGCCGGCGTGGTGGGGCTGGGCGTGACGGGCTACTACCTCGCGAGCTTTCTCGACTTCGCGGGGCTGGCCTACATCAGTGCCAGCCTCGAGCGGCTGATCCTCTATCTCACGCCCACGCTGGTGCTGGCGCTCGGCTGGATGCTGTACCGCAAGCGCATCACACGCCTGCAGCTGGTGGGTGTAGCGGTGAGCTACGGCGGCACGCTGCTGGTATTCGGGCAAGAGCTCACCATGCAGGCCGATGGCCGCACGGCCTGGGGCGCGCTGCTGGTGTTCGCCAGCGCGGTGTCGTATGCCGTCTATCTGGTCTACAGCAGCCAGCTGGTGCAGCGGCTGGGATCGTTGAGGCTCGTGGGCCTGGCCACCAGCGTGGCCTGCCTCTGCTGCATCGCGCAGTACCTGGCGCTGCGCCCGGTGGGATTGGCACTCACGCTGCCGGCGGAGGTGATGTGGCTGTCGGTGCTCAATGCCACGGCCTGCACGGCCGCGCCGGTGCTGATGGTGATGATGGCGGTCGAGCGCATCGGCGCGGGCCTGGCCTCGCAGGTCGGGATGGTCGGGCCGCTGTCCACCATCGTGATGGGCATCTTCATCCTGGGCGAGCCGTTCACCGCCTGGATCGCCGCCGGCACCGTGCTGGTGGTGGGAGGTATCTACCTCTTCACGCGCGGCGCACGGCAGGCCTGAAGTCTTGGGGCGCCGGCTGTTGGGCGGCGCACGTACAACTCTATTGCTTCTTGCGGCTGGCGTTCGCGGCCGGGGTTGCCTTGGCCGGTGGCGCAGGCCGGGTCACGGCCGGGGGCCGGTTGGCAGCGGCCAGCAATTGCAGCCGTTGCGGCACGGTCACCGGTGCTGCGCCGGCATAGGCGTCGAGCCGGTTGCCCATGGCCTGTTCCAGCTGGTCGAGCCGTGCCTGCGCGGGTGGGTGGGTGGCCAGGGCCAGCGTGAACGCCGGGTTGTCGGGCGTAGCGGTACGCAGTTGCTGCAGCGCGCCGAGCAGGCCGTAGGGATCTAAACCCGCGGCTGCGGCCAGCGCCACGCCGGCACGGTCGGCCTCGAATTCGTCGCCCTGATCGAGCCCGCGCGCGTACAGGTCGCGCCCCAGGCCCAGCAGTTGCGCCGACACGGCGCCGCCCAGGTTGTTGCCCAACTGCGTGCCTACCAGTTGCGTGAGGGCGCCGGCGCGCGCGTTCTTGCGCATGGCCTGCAGGTGGTGCTTCGAGGTGACGTGCACGATCTCGTGCGCCAGGATGCCGGCCAGTTCGGCTTCGTCCTGCACCTGATCGACCAGGCCGCGCGTGACGAACACGTAGCCGCCCGGTGCGGCGAAGGCGTTGTAGCCCGAGTCGTCGAGCACCGCGAAGGTCCAGGGCAGGTTGGGGCGGCTGGACTGCAGGCTGATCCAGCGGCCCAGCCGGTTCACGTAGTTCTGCAGCGCCATGTCGGGCGACAGGCGCTTGCTGCCCAACAGCACGGCGGCCAGTTGGCGGCCGATCTCGATCTCGCGCGGCTCGTCGATCTGGTCGAGCGACTGCGACAGCAGCGAGACGATGTCCATCGCCTGCGCGGCCTTGTTGCCTGCCACGGGTGCCGCAGCGCTGCCGCCGACCAGGTTGCCCAGCAGCGCACCGGCCGCGTTCTGGGGTGCCGCTGGCGGCTGGGGCTGTGGCCGCGCGATCTGCTGGAGGAACCCGCCCAGCGCGCGGCCCACGTCGTCGGATTGCGCCTGCGTCGGTACGAAGGCCATGACGGACGCCAGCACGATCAGGGTCGGGCGCAGCCATGCGGACAGTGCGTAATTCTTCATGGCAGAACCCCCTGGTTGCTGCTCCCGGCCGGCGGGGCGCCGGCACTGGCGGGCCGTTGCGGTTCGGGCAGCACCATCAGCGGCCGTTGGGGCAGCGCGGCGGCCGATGCGAAAGCCTGAGCCTGGCCGGCGTCCTGCCGCAGCGCCTCGGCCTGCGCGACGGCGGCGAGATCAGGCTGCGAACGAGCCAGGTCTTCGGTGCTCAGGCCGCGGATGCCCACGGTGGACGTGGCTGTCGTGGTGGCCGCGCCTGCACCGGTGTTGCGGGTAAACAGACCCGTCAGCCCACGCAGGGCGCCTGCGGCCGGGTTGCCGCTGGCGCTGCTGGCCGAGGTCAGATCGAAGATGTGCAGCCAGCCCGTGGCGCCAGCGGCTGTGCGAACCTGCACCCACGCGCCCTGGCGGGTCGGCAGCCGCGTCACGGCGGTCTGTGGTGCCAGCGCGCCCAGGGACGGCGACCCCTCCCCGGGCTGCTGGCGCAGTTCTGCGGCGCGCTTGACCAGCGCTGCCTCGCCACCAGCACCGTCGGCCTGGCCCCAGGCCGGTGACCCCAGCGCAGACGCTGCCGCCAGAGTGCAATAAGCTACCCACCTCATGCTGTGTTCCCCCCTGCGGTGAATCTTGCGCATGCGCTCGCGTGCTGCGCGTATCGGCATTTAGTGTAACTACTTGAAACCTACAGGACATGTGATGGATTTGGGCATTGCAGGCAAATGGGCGCTGGTCGGGGGCGCCAGCAAGGGATTGGGTCTGGGTTGCGCGCAGGCGCTGGCGCACGAAGGTGTCAACGTGATCATGGTGGCCCGGGGTTCCGAGGCGCTGGAGGCTTCAGCGGCCGAGCTGCGCCGCGCGGCGCCCGCCGTGCAGGTGCTCACCGTCGCAGCAGACATCACGACGACGGCAGGCCGCGCGGCCATCTTCGGTGCACGATCCGACTACGACATCGTGGTCACCAACGCAGGGGGCCCACCGCCGGGTGATTTCCGCACCTGGGACCGCGACGCCTGGATTGCCGCCGTGGATGCCAACATGCTCATGCCGATCGAGCTGATCAAGGCCACGGTGGACGGCATGGCCGCCCGCGGCTATGGCCGCATCGTCAACATCACGTCGAGCGCGGTGAAGGCGCCGCTGGACATCCTGGGCCTGTCGAATGGCGCGCGCAGCGGGCTGACGGGTTTCGTGGCCGGCCTGGCGCGCAGCCCGGTGGCGGCGCGCGGCGTCACCATCAACAACCTGCTTCCCGGTGCCTTCGACACCGATCGTCTCAAAGGCACGCTGCGCAACTGGGCGCAGAAGGGCGGCACGACCGTCGAAGCCGCCGCCGACACGCGGCGCAAGGCCATTCCTGCAGGCCGCTTCGGCGAGCCGGCCGAGTTCGGCGCCGTCTGCGCCTTCCTGTGCAGCATGCAGGCCGGCTACATCACCGGCCAGAACATCCTGGCCGACGGTGGTGCCTACCCCGGCACGTACTGATTCACCTTCCCCCTTCCTGCCTCACGCATCCACATCATGACCCAGCAGACCACCGTTCGCGCCGTGCGCATCGATCAGCATGGCGGCCCCGAGCAGTTGAAGTTTGTCGACATCGCCCTGGGCGAGCCCGGACCGGGCGAGGTGCGCATCCGTCACCGCGCCATCGGCCTGAACTTCATCGACGTCTACCAGCGTAGCGGCCTCTACACGCTGCCGATGCCGCTGCAGCTGGGCATGGAGGGGGCCGGCGTGATCGAGGCCGTGGGCGAGGGGGTCACGCACCTGCGCGTGGGTGACCGCGCGGCCTACGCCAGCCAGCCGCCGGGCAGCTACAGCGAGGCGCGCGTCATGCCCGCGCGCTGCGTGTGCCGCCTGCCCGATGCGATCAGCTTCGAGACCGGCGCGGCCATGATGCTCAAGGGCATGACCGCGCAGTACCTGCTCAAGAAGACGCTGCCGGCCGAGGGCCTGGTCGCTGGCGACTACGTGCTGTTCCATGCCGCGGCCGGTGGCGTGGGCCAGATCGCGTGCCAGTGGGGCAAGGCTTTGGGCCTGCAGGTGATCGGTACGGCGGGCTCGCAGGAGAAATGCGACATCGCGCTGGCCCATGGCGCCGCCCACGCCATCAACTACCGCACCGAGGACTTCGCCGCGCGCGTGAAGGAGATCACAGGGGGTCCCGGCGTGAAGGTGGTCTACGACTCGGTGGGCAAGGACACGTGGGAAAAGTCGATCGACTGCCTGCGGCCCTTCGGCCTGATGGCCTGCTTCGGCAACGCGTCCGGACCGGTGCCGCCGTTCGCCCCTGCGCTACTCAATGCGAAGTCGCTCTACGTGACCCGCCAGAACCTGTTCACCCACATGGCCACCCGCGAAAGCACCCAGGCCATGGCCGACGACCTGTTCGATGCCGTGCTTACCGGCCAGGTGAAGATCAACATCAACCAGACCTATCCCCTGGCAGACGTGCAGCAGGCGCATCGCGACCTGGAGGCACGCAGGACCACGGGCTGCACCGTGCTGACGCTCTGAGCACCGGTGGCGTGCCGCAGGCCGCCGTCGCCGCACGCCCGTGACCTCAATGCGGCGGTAGAGGGTCGCGCAGCCGGCTGGGCGCGAGCGCGCCGGCCGAGTCGAGGATCGGATAGGCGATCGAGCAGATGTGCGAGTTGATGCGCTTGAGGTCGCTGATGAGGTCGATGTGCAGCGAGCTGGTCTCGATGCTGGAGACCGTCTTGTCCGACAGCCGCGCCAGATGCGTAGTGGCGTACTCGCGCTCCAGGTCGCGAAAGCGCGCCTTTTCCTCCAGCAGCTTCTGCGCGTCGCGCACGTTGCCGTTGAGGAAGACGCTCATGCCCAGGCGCAGGTTGTCGATCAGGCGCGCGTGCAGCTCGCAGATCTCGGCCATGCCAGCCTCGGAGAAGTTGCGGCCCTTGCGGATCTTCTTGTCCTCGATGTCGATGACGATGCGCTCGACGATGTCGCCGATCTGCTCCATGTTGATGGTGAAGCTGATGATGTCG